>ERZ777003.587-NODE-587-length-68204-cov-18.271317_pt1 | contig 68204 bp, 49 predicted proteins | sample MGYA00374956_ERZ777003 | MGnify/ENA primary metagenome ERZ777003 (study PRJEB29302, sample SAMN06268252) | bioreactor metagenome | isolation source: Joint BioEnergy Institute, California, USA | place: USA:Joint BioEnergy Institute, California, USA | collected...
GGCCGCGTCCGCCTCGGCCGCAACGTCCCCGGCCCGGTGGCGTGACCACGTTCGCCCTGGGGGAAGAAGGCTGATAGCGGTAGAATAACGGCAGACCATCCCCGCGGCCCGATCCCCGTCACCTGGTATGAGCTTCCTGATCGACCTGGACATCTACCGAGGTCCGCTCGACCTGTTGCTGTACCTGGTGCGCCGCAACGAGGTCGAGGTGGAAGAACTGCCGGTGGGCCGGATCGCCGCGCAGTATCTCGACTACGTGATGGTGCTCCAGCACCTGGATATCAACGCCGCGGCCGATTTTCTGGAGGTCGCCAGCATCCTCACCGAGATGAAGTCGCGCTCGGTGCTGCCCCGCGCCGAGGAAGAAGCCGAGCCCGAGAACGAGATCATCGAGGATCCTCGCCGCGACCTGGTGCGCCGGCTGCTGGAGTACAAGAAGTTCAAGGATGCCGCCAGTTTGCTGGAAGAGCAGGGCCGCCAGTGGCAGGAGCGGTTTCCCCGGATGGCCGTCGACTTGCCCCGGCGGACGCGTGAACTGGCCGACGAGCCGATCCACGAGCTGGAAGTCTGGGACCTGGTCAGCGCGCTGGCCCGGCTGCTGCGCGATAACCAATCGGCCCAAACCACGAGCATCGTCTACGACGATACGCCGATCCATGTTTACATGGAGCGGATTCACGAGCGGGCACGCACCGAAGGCCGCCTGGCATTTACCGAACTGTTCCAGCCAGGCATGCACAAGTCGACGCTGGTCAGCCTGTTCCTGGCCATGATGGAGCTGATCCGCCACTACGGCATGCGGGCTCAGCAGGACCAGCTCTTTGGCGAGATCTGGCTGATGCCTGATCCCAACCGCGACGGCCCGCTCGACCTATCGCAGGTGGATAACTACGAATACGTCCGCCGGCCCGACGACGAAGCGGCGCAAGAATAACGGCGGCCGCCTGGTCGCAAGCCGCCGTCTTAGGAATCGTTCTTTACGCCGGCCGGTCGCGCAACGGCGCTAATCGCCCTGGTTATCGCGCCGGCGAAGGATCTTCTCGAGCCGTTCCAGCCGCGCGCCGATGGCCATCTGGCGTTCGATCAGCACCGCGAATGCTTCCAGCAGCAGGAACAGGGCAAAGAAGATCAGCATGCCCGTGAACCATTGGAAGCCCGACGTGAAATAGGCGGTGGCCGAGATCAAAAACCAGAACACGGCCAGGCAGCCGGAGATCCGGGCCGCCACACGCAAGAAGTCGGGCTTGCCGATTGCCGACGCCAGGCTGGTTTCTGGATGCTCGGAACCAATCGGAGGCGTGGCCGCCGCGGGCCCAACGGCCGGCGGCGTTTGCGGCCCGCTGATGGCCCCAAAGCCCGCGGGCGTCGCAGGAGCCGTGCGGTTGGCGGTCTCGGTACTTTGACCGTTCCCGGCGGCAGGTCCGGCAGCGGTTCCGGTGGCGACACTGCCGCCAGGCGCGGGAGTGGCCTGGGCCTGGTTGCCAAACAACGAGGCCAGTTCCGGCACCGTAGCCGCAGCCCGCCATTCCGGCCAACCGCTGCGCCACACCAGGTCGTCGGGAGCCAAGTTGCCGATCTCCACCCGGCGTTTCAATTCCATGAGCGGCCACGGTCCGAAGCGGTTGCCGTTGGCGGTCGCCACGTGCCATTGCGGCGAGGTATCCTCGGGCGGCTTGCGTTCGACCTCCGGGGCCAGTTTGTAACCGTACTCGTCCAAGCCGGGGGAAGCGTGCTTATCGTCCATCGCTCTGCGAGGCCTTTTCCAACGCCCACGCGGTTGGCCCGGCACATCGCCCGGAGCGCGGCGTCGCTCGCCCGGCTTTCGCAGGGAAGGCCGGCTTTTCGCGGTCACACAAGCCGCGGCGGTGCGCTGACCAATGCCAGTGGGGCAAATACGAGGTGCTTTCGACCATCGTAATCGATCCACCACCGCCGCGTCAGCAACTTGGCCACTTTTGCGTCTCGCCGCGCCGACAACTGATCAGTGGCAGCCGATCAGAGGTACGTATTGATGAGGTTCTCCAGGTATTCCTGGCGGCCGCTCCGGTGGGGGCTGATTTCGCCCTGCTTGAGCATCACTTCCGACAACGACTCCAACGAGTGCTTGCCGGCCTCGATCTCGGCACCCAGGCCGGTATCCCAGGTACTGTAGCGCTCGCGGACGAAGGACTCAAGCTGGCCGTCGGCCCGAATGGCGGCGGCGATCTTCAGGCCGCGGGCGAATGCGTCCATGCCGCCGATGTGGGCGTAGAACAGATCCACCGGTTCAAAACTCTCGCGACGCACCTTGGCGTCGAAGTTGATCCCGCCGGGCAGCCCACCGTACTTGAGGATCGTGAGCATGCACTGCGTGGTGAGGTAGATATCGGTCGGGAACTGGTCGGTATCCCAGCCCAGCAGCAGGTCGCCCGTGTTGGCGTCGATCGATCCCAAGAAGCCCTGGCAGCCGGCATACTCCAGCTCGTGCTGCATGGTGTGGCCGGCGAGCGTGGCGTGGTTGGTTTCGATGTTCAGTTTGAAGTGATCGGTCAGACCGTACGCGCGGAGGAAGTTGATGCAACTGGCCGCGTCGGAATCGTACTGATGCTTGGTCGGTTCCTTGGGCTTGGGTTCGATCCAGAACTGGCCCTTGAAGCCGATCTTCTTGGCGTGATCCACGGCCATGTGCAGGAACAGCGCCAAGTGATCCAATTCGCGTTTGAGATCGGTGTTAAGCAGGCTTTGATAGCCCTCGCGGCCCCCCCAGAACACGTAGCCCAACCCGCCCAGTTCGTGCGTGACTTCGATCGCCTTCTTGACCTGCGCGGCGGCAAAGGCAAACGCGTCGGCGTGGCAGCTGGTGGCGGCACCGTGCATGTACCGAGGGTGGCTGAACAGGTTGGCCGTGCCCCAGAGCAGCTTGATGCCGGTCCGCTCCTGCTCCTCCTTGAGCACCTTTACCACGGCGTCGAGGTTCTCGTTGGTTTCCTTGAGCGTTTTGCCCTCGGGCGCCACGTCGCGATCGTGGAAGGTGTAATACTGCACCCCCAGCTTCTCGAAGAACTCAAACGCCACGCGCACGCGGTTGATGGCGTTCTCGACCGTATCGACGGGGCCTTCCCAGGGCCGCAGCATCGTGGCGGCGCCGAACGGGTCGCTGCCGGTTCCCCGGAACGTGTGCCAATAGCAGACGGCAAACCGCAGATGCTCGCGCATCGGCTTGCCTTCGACGACCTCGTCGGGATTGTAGTGCCGGAAGGAAAGCGGATTCTTGGACGCGGGGCCTTCGTAGCGAATCTTTTCGATCTCAGGGAACGCGGCCATTTCGATCTCCCGGCAGAAACGGTTGGAAATGCAGCAAGTTGTATCCGTGCCTTGGCAGCCAATGCTGGCACCGCCAGCTGGTGGGCAGAGCAGGGGCGGCAATCACCAGCAAGAGCAGGCGGCAAGGGGCCACGGCCGCCTTCGCCGATCCTTCCCCCCGGCGGATCAGGCTCCCCCCATGTGGCGACGGCAAGGCCACAATTTGCCAGAAAGCCCCTGCGCTGACAACCAGCCGCCCGACCACTGTCGCACGTGGCAGCATGGCTAGCGAACTAGCGCGGCAAGACACCGCATTTCCCATGAAGTGACGTGCCAACGGGCCAGCCGGCCAGCCTGGCCGCGGCGACCGGTATTGACCTACCGCAGCGCCCGGCGGTACAAGCCGCCCCCATCGTCGCGACATCCGTTAGCATTGGGTGCAGGTACCAGGTATGTGTTGCGTTTCACCACGGCCGCGGTTTGCTCGCGTGCTGGCGCTGGCACAGCGTGGGGTGTGGTTACGTGCAGGGCTGTTTCTGCTGCTGGCCTGCGTGTTCTGGGGCTGCGTGCGTGAAACGCCGGTCACCGGCCGCAAACAAGTGCTGCTGATGCCCGAAAGCCAGGAGATCGCCCTGGGGGTGGCGGCTTATCAGGACGTGCTGAAGAATGAACCGCTGTCGACCAACGCGGACTACATCGAGCTGGTGAACCGCGTCGGCAAGCGCATCGCCACCGCCACCGGCGAACAATACGACTGGGAGTTCAAGGTCATCGCCTCCGACGTGCAGAATGCTTTCTGTCTGCCCGGCGGCAAGGTGGCCGTCTACGAAGGCATTTTGCCCATCTGCGAGAATGAAGCTGGGCTCGCCGTAGTCATGTCGCACGAGATCGCCCACGCGGTCGCGCGGCACGGCGGCGAACGGCTCAGCCAGGGCATGATGGTCAACGGCGCCAAGAAAGCCGTGGCCTGGGTCACGCGCGACCTGGAAGAAACCAACCGCCAGATCACCTTGGCCGCGTTCGGCGTGGCAACCGAGGTGGGCTTTGTTTTGCCGTACAGCCGGGCTCACGAGTCCGAGGCCGACGCCATGGGCATGATCTACATGGCTAAGGCCGGTTACGATCCCTCGGAAGCTCCTCGATTCTGGCAGCGTTTCGCCGCGGCCAATGCCGGCGGCGAAAAGCAGCCGGAGTTCCTTTCGACGCACCCATCCGACGAACGTCGGGCTAAAGACCTGGAAGCGCAACTGCCCAAGGCCCTGGCCATCTACCGCGAGGCTCCTGCCCAGTTCGGCCTGGGACAACGCATCCCGGCGCGGACCGGCCACATGCTGGCCAACGGCACCGCGCCGGCCGGCGGCTATGCCCAACCGGCCATTTACCAGGGGCTCGCCCCGCAGACCGCGGCACCGCAAGGCGCGGTGCCACAGTTGATGCCACCACAAGCCACAACGCCACCGGCGAGTGGGGGAGGCTGGCTGCCGCCTGCCGCGCCGCTGGGCATCCAGGGCTGCCTGGACGGCAACTGTAACCACAACCATGCTGCCGGCGGTGTGCCGGCGGCAGCTCCGCCGACCTCGCCCGCCGCGCCGGTCCCCATGCCGGCCTCGCGTTAATGGAGTCCTGGCCAGAAATTGCCCGCCCGCCAGGCAATCGCCGCGCCACCGCTGCCGAGGGACCTGCCTAACTGGCGCCTCTTGCAAAATTGCGCAATTTAGGGCACGCTGCGACTGTTCGATTTTGCTTTCCACGCCTGGCGCGAATCCTCCCCTGCCGCCCGGTACGGCTCTTCAAGATTGGGGCGATTGTCTACCGTCCATGGAATACCAAGCGCGACCTTCGGAAGAATATCCCCTTCGTTCGCTGACCGGCGTGCGGATCGTTTCGACGGGTAGCTTCGTCCCTGACAACGTCGTCACCAACGAAGAGCTCGAAGAAAAATACGGCTACGAGCCCGGCTGGATCCTGCAGCGCACGGGCATCCGCGAGCGCCGGGTCGTTTCCGAGAACATGGCCACCAGCGACTTGGCCATCGGCGCAGCTTCGCAATGCCTGGAGCGCGTGGGTGCCAACCCGCGCGACATCGACATGCTCATCGTGGCGACGTTCACGCCCGACATGTTGCTGCCCGCCACGGCCAACTTCGTGCAGGACAAGCTGGACCTGCGGTGCCCCGCCATGGACCTGCAGGCAGCCTGCTCGGGCTTCATGTTCGCGCTGGTAACCGGCATGCAGTACGTGGCCGCCGGATGCAGCAAGCTCTGCCTGGTGGTCGGCGCCGACTGCAATACCCGCGTGGTGAACCCGCGTGACCAGCGCACGTTCCCGCTCTTTGGCGACGCCGCCGGCGCCGTTCTGCTGGCTCCCGGCGAAAGCGACCAGGGCTTCATCTCCTACACCCTGGGCACCGACGGTTCAGGCACCGAACTGATTCGCCGCCCGATGGGCGGCACGCGGATGGTGGTCAGCGAGACCGGCGTCCGCGAGGACCTGCAATACATCCAGATGGATGGCCGCGCCGTGTTCAAGTGGGCCGTGCGCGTGCTGGGCGATACGGTGATGCGCGTGGTCAATGCCGCCAACCTGACGCTGGACGATATCGACTGGTTCATCGCCCACCAGGCGAATCTGCGGATCATCAACAGTGCGGTCGAGAACCTCGGCATCGCCCGGCACAAGGTGCTGACAAACCTCGAACGCTACGGCAACACCTCGGCAGCCAGTATCCCGCTGGCTCTGGACGAGGTTTGCAGCCAGGGGCACATCCGCCGGGGCGACGTGCTGCTGCTGAGCGGCTTTGGCGCCGGCTTGGCCTGGGGCACCGGCTTGTTCCGCTGGTAATGCGGCCGCGAGCTTAAGCGACGTTTAAACCTTATCGGGCTGCTTCTTAGCGGCTCCGTCGCGATCGCCCTTGGGCTGCTCCTTGCGTTTGGAGCCTTCGCGAACCTTCTCGCGCTTGGGCGTGTCGGGCCGGGCATCAGGCTTCTTGGCCTGCGGTTTGTGCTTGGGTTGCGGCGTCTTCGCGTCGCGCTTCTTGACCTCGGGCTGCTTGGTTTCCGGCTTCTTCTCCGCGGGAGACTTTGCCGCCGGCTTTTCCTCGCGTTTAGCCGGTTCCTTCGCCGCCTGGGCCTTCAACTCGGCAATTTCGCGTTCAAGTTGCCTGGCACGTTCCCGCAGGCGGACCAGTTCCTTCTGAAGCGCCTCGCGATCGGTGGCTTCGGCGGGGCGCGGCTGCGGCTCCCTTTTCTTCGCCTCAGGCAGTTTGCGCTCCGGCTGCGGCGTTTCCTTCTTGGGCTCCTGCGGCCGTCCATCCAATTGCGCCGGGCGGGGAGGACCGTCTTCCAACGCGGGCTGCGGCGGTTGCTGCTTTTCGGGCACAACGTCGGGCAGTACCAGTTCGCCCGAGGGCATCAACTTGCCCGCCCGAACGACAAGCTGCACCGGCTTGCCGTCGCGCAGAACCTCCAGTGGCAGCGGCCGTCCCGCGGATGCCGTCACCACCCGATTGAGATCTTCCACTCGTTTCAGTCGCTCACCGCCGACTGGCGCCACAAGCACATCGCCGGGCTGCAGTCCGCTCCGATCGGCCGGACCATCGGCCAGCAGCTCTCGCACCAGCAGCCCACCCTCCACGGGCTCAACGCGCACCGCGAGGAAATACTTGAATTGCTGCTCTTGTTGGTCAGTTTGTGCGGCACCATTTCCTTGTGCGAAGGCGGCCCCCGCCGTGGCAGACAGCGTGGCCGCGGCAAACGCAGTCGTCACAGCCAAGGAGAACGTGCAAACGATACGATGGCGACGCATAGCACACCTCTTGGTAATGGGCGTCAAAACAACGACCCTGCGGCTGGCAGATCGCGGCAAGGCGTCTTGAACCAGTCTGGCTGCGTACACGCGCATGTGCAACGCACCGCAGGACTATGTGAAAGGAATCTGCGAAGGCTCCTGCCGCTCCCGAAAATCGCAAATGCTGCTTAGGTCGAGGGGCCATACCGGCCGTAGTCCTGACGCAGCTCGCCGGCAATGCCCGCCTTCTCGCAGGCATCGAGAAAATCGTCCTTCTTGAGCGAGTAGACCAGTACATTGCTCTTGGCGCGGACGGTTGCCGTGCGGGGCGTTTCCTCGAGCAAGGCAATCTCGCCGAAGTAATCCGAAGGCCCCAAATCACGAATCCATTCTTCTTGTCCGGGCGGGCCTTTGAGCACTTCGACCTGCCCTTCGGCCAGCACGTAGAACTTGGCTTTATCGCCCTCGGGCAATTCGCCTTCGCGGATGATGTATTCGCCGGCGGTAAAATGCTCGATGCTGAACCGCTTTTCAAACTCCCAGAGCGTGTGCGGCCGGTAGGTGGCAAACAGCCGCGACTCGCGGAGCGCCGTCCAAACCTGGGCCCAGTTGCGGTTCTCGCCCGGAGACATATCGCCTGACATCCGTCCTTCAGACATGTAGATCAGGCGGTCGGCGTATTCGCGCAGGCTATCGTCGTGCGTGACCATGATGACCGTCGGATTGCGGCCGGTGGCGGGCCGATCCTCCGGGTCTACCCAGCTACATTCGCCCCGCGTGTACGCCCGCAGCAGGTCCATCACCCGCTTGACGTTTTCCTTATCGAGGGCCGCCGTGGGTTCGTCGGCCAGGATCAAGGGCGGCGTATGCACCAAAGCCCGGGCGATCGCCACGCGTTGCCGCAAACCGCCGGATAGCTGCCCCGGCTTGTACCGCAGGTGCCGCTCCTCCAGGCACAGCCTTCTTAGCAGCCGCTGGGCCCGAGCCTTGGCCTTACTGGAGGAAATGGGAAACAGGTCCAAGGCCAGGCGGACGTTCTGCGTGGCATCGAGCGATTCGAACAGGTTGTGATGCTGGAAGATGAAACCAATCTGCTTGCGGATCTCGACCAGCTCATTGCGGCTGGCCAGGTGCATCGGGTGATCGAGCACAAACATCTTGCCGTGCTGCACGCTGCGCAGGGCGCCGATCAGCGTCAGCAGCGTGGTCTTGCCGCAGCCCGATGGACCGTAAATCAGCACCAGTTCGCCGTAGGGAATCCGCAGCGGCACGTCATACAGCGAGTGCTTGCGCCGGGTGGGAAGGCTGGCCGGTTCCGTGGCGACAGCGGCGTCGGCCATTGGAGCGGCTTCGCCCTGGGGTTCGACCGAGCATGCGGCGGCAGCGCCGTCTGTGGTCTGCTTGCCGTTACTACTGGCGGGCGAGGCAGCGGCGTCGCCGGACGCTTCGTAGTCGTAGGCGAAATCGGTGGAAATCCATACCGCCCAGGCATCGCCGCCCCGCGACGAACGGGTGGAGTCGGCCGCTGGTGCCGCGTCCCGCGTCCTGGCGGTGGTCGTTGTCATGGCGAATGTCACCGGTGCAAGAGACTACCAACGAGCACGATGCATCCTGGGCCAGCCAGGCAGTCCCAATGGGGTATCCTGGGTCTCCAGTATAGTCCCGCCCGGCCACGGGAGGCGCACCTTCCGCCGGCAAATCCGGCAGGGTCCTGCCGATGGTATGGCCTGTGCCAGCGGGCGGTGCTTTGGCATCCGAGACAATCACCGCATGGGCCAGCCCAAACAGGTTTGCCGCTTCCCGCCGCGGAGCATGATAAAGGGGAGTTGCGTCGGCAGCCGTTTCTACGAAAATCTAACCTGCCAGGCTGCCTTCCAGCGCACCGGCTGCACCATGTGCCCCTTGCCAACTCCTCCGAGGTTGCTCACTTGTTCGTCGGACCCGTCTTTACCCGCGAAGTCGCCACGGCGCCCCGGCGGCTGCGACTGTATATCTCGCGTGCCGCTTACGTCAGCATCCTCTGGGTGCTGATGTGTACCGCCTGGATGGTCGTGACCGGTACGCAGCTTGTCCGCAACGTGGGCGACCTGGCCCGGTTTGGCGCCACGCTGTTCCAGATCCTGGCGCCGCTGCAACTGGCGATCATGGTGTTCTTCGCGGCCCTGACGACCGCCAGCGCGGTATCACAGGAAAAGGACCGCCGCACGCTCGACCTGCTGCTGATGACGCGGCTCTCCAACAGCGAGCTGGTGCTGGGCAAGCTGATGGCCAGCCTGCTCAACGTGCTGGTGGTGCTGCTGGCGGCGTTGCCGCTGTTCATGGCGATTACGCTGTTTGGCGGCGTCTCCACAGGGCAGGTTCTGCGGGTGTTCGCCGTGACCGTGGGAGCGGCGTTGATGGCCGGCAGCCTCGGTTCGTTGATTGCCTTGTGGCGTGAAAAAACCTTCCAGGCTCTGGCCCTCACCGTGCTGGTGCTGGTGTTCTGGATCGGCGGCTGGGAAGCCGTGCGGCTGCTGGGCCGTGAAGCCACCTGGTGGGGCACGCCGGTGGATGGCTGGGCGGCTTCGTTCAGCCCTTGGCCGGCGATCCTGGAAGCCTCGCGGCCGGGCTTTTCGCGCGCGGCCGCTCCGCTGGGATTGGCCAGCCCCGTATATGGCTTTCTGCTGACCAGCCTGGTGGGCGTCGTGGTAATGAATGCGATCGCCATCGCCCGGGTGCGGGTGTGGAATCCCAGCCGCGAAGCCCGGCCGATGACTGAAACCGAGGAGCCCACCAGCATTTTCTCCCGCGAGGCTCTGGCCGCGGCCAACGTTCAAGAGACGATGCCCGATGCCACCGCGGCGGCCGCGTTCACGCAGGGGCGAGAAGAATCGCAGCCCAAGCGCAAGTCGGACAGTCATCGCGACGTGTGGGACAACCCCATCCTGTGGCGCGAAGTCTGCACCTGGGCCTACGGCCGCAAGATCATGCTGATCAAGGCGGCCTACCTGCTGCTGTTTGTGCTTTCGGCCCTGGGGCTGTACCTGCTGAACGCCCAGGGCGATCTCGACCGCTTTGGCGCCTCGCTGGCCACGCTGCCGCTGTTCTTGCTCAGCCTGGTGTTGATCAACGCCCAGGCTGTGACCTCAATCACCACCGAGCGCGACGGGCGAGCCCTCGATCTGCTGCTGGTGACCGACCTGACGCCGGCAGAGATCATCTTCGGCAAACTGGGCGGCATTTTCTACAACTGCAAAGAGTACGTCGTGCTGCCGCTGGTGCTGGCCGGCTACCTGTGGTGGGTGGAGCTGATTTCCGGCGAAACGCTGCTCTACTTGTGGATGGGCCTGCTGGTGATGGATGCCTTCGTCGCCATGTTGGGCGTGCATACCGGGATGGCGTACGCCAATAGCCGCAGTGCCATCGGCGTGTCGCAAGGCACGGTGTTCTTCCTGTTCGTGGGCGTGGCGGCCTGCATGCGGATCATGGTCGCCTTCAGCGGTTCGTTCCAGGTACAGCTTGCCCCGTTCCTGGCGTTCATGCTGGGCGGCGGCGTGGGCCTGTACGTGGCGCTGGGCATCCGCAACCCGTCGCCGGCGATCACGCTGGCGGCCCTGGTATGCCCGTTCGCCACGTTCTACGCCATCACCAGCTTCTTGCTGGAGTACACGCTGGGCGTGTTCCTGGTGGTCGCGGCGACCTACGGCTTTGCCACGGCGGCGATGCTCGTGCCGGCCATTTACGAGTTCGACGTAGCCACCGGCCGTTCCACCGGGCCAGAAGAAGTGTAGATCCGCTCGGCTGCCGAGCCGCGAGCCCGGCAACCGACCGCTAAGCTCACTCGTAATCGGCAGCCAGCTTGGCGCGGACTTCGGGCAGCGGGTAGTCGATGATCCGCGCCTCGGCGCCCTTGGCCAGTTCCCAGAGCCGGCGGTAACCGCGGGTAACGAGCTCTTCGCGCTGACGCACAAACTCCGGGTCCAGTTGCCGCTTGTCGAATGGGCCTTCGATCGTGACCGGCTCGAACCGCTCGTCGACGATGAATTGCGCCAGCGTGGGATTGCAGCGGATGTGGCGTTCGCGCGCGGTATGCAATACCTCCGGCTCGATCATCCCGATCACGTACCGCAGGTACAGATCGCTCTGGGTAATGCCCGCGACGTCCCGCTGGCACACGTCGCAGATGTAACCTTCGTCGCACTTGGCCATATCGATCCTCGCGCTGGCGTGGCTGCCGCAGCAGCCGAGCAATCCGCGGCAACTCTCCGTGGTCCCCTCGCCGGGGGCTGATTGGCGGCGAAATGCTCGCATCGCCGCCGTTCTCTATCTATTCTTCTGGCTAGGAGGCGCAAAGCCAAGCGGCGCCGATTATTGCCACGAACACCAGGAGTTTGCACCATGCCCCGGTCCAACCGACCTGCGTCCAACAGGCCGACCCCCGCCCAACAGCCGGAAACACCTGCCGTGAACCGCCGTGGCTTCATGCAAGGGATGGCTGCGGCAGCCGCGTCGGCGGCCTTGGCCACCTCCCTGCGTGCCGAGGACAAAGGCTCCGACTCCGGCAAGGCCTCAGCCGCCGCTACGCCGCCTTCGCCCCCCAAGAACCCGCTCAAGCGGTTCCCGATTCTGCTGTCGGACAGCCCCGGCTTCATCTCCGCCCGCGAGGCCGCGCTCGACGTGCTCAAGCCCACCCAGGCGCAGCTCGAAACGGGCTTGCGGCTGCACTATGAATCGCTGGTGTTCGATACCTATGGCTTTGCCCCCAGAGCGGCCCTCGATCGCCAGAAGCTTGCCGCCGCGATTGAAGCGGGAGCCAGCGACCTTGAGCTGCAAGACATGCAAGAAGACATGAGCATGACGCGGGCGGCCATCGACCCGGCCGAGCGAGCCGAGCTGCGTCATGCGTTCGAATGCGCGGGCGTTACCTGCATCTTTGAAAACGCCGGCGAAGAAAGCCAGGATCCCGAGGTGCTGCTCAAGCGGCTGGCGCGACATACCTACCTGACTGACATGTGCCGCGACGTGCTCAATCGGGCCGTCACCCCCGACGACATCGAGGCCACGCACCGCGAAGGCAAGCACTGCCTGTACCTCACCGGCAATGGCGTACCGCTGGCCCAGCAATGGGTAACCGTGGAAGAGGAGCTGGCCCCCATTCGGATCTTCTTCCAGTTGGGCATCCGCATGATGCACCTGACCTACAACCGCCGCAACATGCTGGGCGACGGCTGTGCTGAGCCGGCCAACGGCGGCATCAGCGACCTGGGGCGGGCCGCCATTGCCGAGATGAACCGCCAGGGCGTGATCGTCGACGTGGCCCACAGCGGTTGGCGTACCAGCCTGGAAGCCGCGAAGGCCTCGAGCAAACCGATGGTGGCCAGCCACACCACCTGCACGGCCCTGCATCATCACATCCGGTCCAAGCCCGACGAGGTGATCAAGGCCATCTGCGACACCGGCGGCCTGGTCGGCATCTGCTGCATTCCGTACTTCCTCGGCGGCTCAGGCGACATCGCAGCGCTCTTGGACCACATCGACCACGTGGCCAAGAAGTTCGGCGTCGATCACGTGGGCATCGGCACCGACGTGGCATACCGTTCGCGGCTGGAAGACAACAGCATCAAGCTGCCACCGCGCCCCAAGCGCCGCACGCGGTTTGCCGCGCTGTGGCCGCCGGAGTCGCGGGGAACCGGTCGCTACCCGCGTGCAGCCAGCATCGCCTGGGCAGCCTGGCCGCTGTTCACCGTGGGCCTGGTCCAGCGAGGCTACAGCGAAGAAGACATCCGCAAGATACTCGGCGGCAACATGATGCGTGTGTGCCGCGAAGCGCTGAAGGTGTAGCGTCCTCCAACTATTCGCGTTCTTTGCCCTGGGCCGGCACCAACGGCACCAGTAGCCGGTTCCCGCAACTGGCCGCGTCGCCCGGTGTGCAGCGGTACCAGGGTTCGCCGCAGTGCGGAGGGCAGGGGAGCGGCTTACCGTCATAACACACGCCGCAGCCCGGCGGCAAACAGGGTACGCCGGGCAGCGGCTTGGGGCAGTACGCCTCGCCGCAACCGCACCACCGCAGTCCCACGGCCGGCAGCGGCTTTGGACAGTATTGATCGGGGCAGCAGCCGCACGATGTCTTGGACCACGGCCAGTGCCAGGGCCGCTTGCCGGACTCGCCAGCCTGCGCGCTTGCGACACAACACACCGCTACCAGCAACAAGCCCGCGATCCGCTGCCATTGGTACTTCATGACGATCCCCACGGGGCGTTTCAGGCTCATGGGCGATCCTCCGACGGATTGATGGCCGGCGGAGGCGGTACCGGCTCGGCAGGACGCTGGTCGCCTTCGCGGGCTGGTTGTTGGCCATGGTCCGCCTGATCGGGAAGCACGCTGTAATGCGTCGTGACGGGCGGCCGCGAGGCAGGCGGGACGGGCACTTCGCCCGGTAGCGATTGCAAACGGATCTGCCAGCCGCCACCCAAGGCCCGGTAGGTCGCTACGAGCCCCTGAACCACGTCGCCCTGGGCCACGGCGTAAAGGTCCTGCTGCTCGACCAGGTTCTGTTCGAGCAAGGCTACGCGGTTGAAGTCGGTCAGGCCGCCGCGGTATTGCACCAGGGCGATCTCCACGGCCCGCTCCGAAGCCTTCACGCTCTCAGCAAGGGCCCCGGCCCGTTCCAGCGACCGCAGGAATTGAGCAATGCCGTTCTCGACTTCCACCTGGGCCTGCAACACCTGCTGCTGATAAGCCACGATCAACTCGGCCAGCCGGGCATCCTGGAGCCGGATGGCGTTGATCAACCGGCCATAGTTGAGGATGTTCCACTGGAACACCGGGCCCACCGTGCCGGTGAACGCCCGCTCGCTGAACAGCCGGCTGAAGTTCTCAGCCTGGTAGCCGATCGTGCCCGTGATGCCGATGTGCGGATACAGCTCGGCGGTCGCGATGCCAACCCGGGCGCTCTGAGCGGCCACTTCGCGTTCGGCCCGGCGTACATCGGGCCGCTGGCGGAGCAAGTCGGCCGGGATTCCCACCACCAGGTCGGCAGGCACCTCGGGAATGGCGCCCACGCCGATCACGTCGACCAGGTCGCGTGGCGGGATGCCCAGCAGGATGCACATCCGGTTGGTGGCAAACCGCAGTTGCAGTTCCAACTGCGGGATCAACGCCTGGGTCTGGGCCAGGGCACTGGCGGCCTGATCGACGTCGAGCTCGGTCACCTGGCCGCCGCGGAAGCGAGCCTGGGCGATGGTGTACGTTTCCTGCTGCAGCTTGACGTTGGTCTGCGCGAACTGCAGCCGCTGCTGGAGCGTGCGAATCTCGGCGTAGGTGGAGGCGATATCGCCCAGCAGCGTGACCAGCACCTGGTCGTAGGCTTCCACCGAGGCGTCCAGCTCGGCTTCGGCCGCTTCGATCGCCCGACGGAACCGGCCCCAGAAGTCCAGTTCCCAGTGCAGGCTGAAGCCCACATCCCACTGATCAAACCATCGCTGTTGGATGAACCGGCCGTTGGCTTGCTCGAGGCTAAACGCGTTGCGCGAGAAGCCGCCGCCGGCAAACTGTTCCTGCGGGAAGATGTTGCCCCGGGTAATCGCCAGGAAAGCCCGGGCTTGCAGCACCCGGAACCCGGCTTCGCGCAGTGTCAGGTTCTGCTGCACAGCGTTGACCACCAGCGCGTTGAGCGTGGGGTCACCCAGCACGGTCCACCACTGGGCCAGATCAGCCGCCACCGGTTCGAGCCGCGCGTCGCCCGCATCGATCCAGTCTTCGGCCACGGGAGCCGGCGGAGGGCAATAGTTAGGGCCAACCTTGAACCCGTTACGGACATACTCGCGCCACGGTGTGCAACCGCCGGGCAGGAGCATTGCCGCGGCGAGCACGAAGCTCAACCCCGGCCTGATTGATGGTGCCATCGTCCTTGGGCCCCCGCGAGATACGACAGAATCCGTTCCTCGTGCATCTTCGGCACTACCGCTAACAGCCGATGAGGTAAAACATGGCCTGTAACCCCTACCATGCACACGATTTCCCCCTGCAAACGGGACAACCGTAACGGTCGGAGCGGTTAGCGCAAAAGAACAGCCCGCACAGCCGGTAAAGTCACCCGTTGCGGTGGCGTCACGGCACCGGGCGTTGCGCGCAGGCGCAGACCATCATCGCCGATAGCGATTGGATGGTTCAGGCAAAGAAGTCGCAGGCGGCCGCCGTTACTGCGAAGCGGGAGCTTCCCAGGAGCCGCCCCAACCGCGATACAGATCGTGCAGCAAGGCCTTCCAGTCGGCCACCGGACGCGACGGCGGGTACGGCTCAGGCTGCACAAGTTGCGGACCGGTCCACACGATTTCAAACTGCCCGTCCGGCCGAATCTTGCCGATCCGCGGCGTCTTGAACGTGTGCTGCGTGGCCGTGTCGATGCGGACCTCGCCTTCGGGCGCGACCATCCGTTGATTGCGCAAGGCCCGGCGAATCTCGGCCACGTCGGTCGAACCAGCCTCCTCGACGGCTTTCGCCCAAAGCTTGATGCCGAAGTAGGCGGCCTCCATCGGGTCGGTAACCACGCGCTGCGGCCCATACTTGGCGTGGAAGGCGTCGACAAACTCGCGATTCTCCTGCGAACTGATCGACTGGAAATAGTTCCACGCGGCATAATCGCCGGCCATCTGCTGCGTGTCCAAGTGCCGGAGCTCCTCTTCCGCCAGGCTGAAGGAGATCGTGGGCACGGTATCGGGCGTAATGCCAACAGACCGCAAGCGTTTGAAGAACGGGATATTGGTATCGCCGTTGATCAGGTTCAGGATGACTTCGGCCTTGGAATCCTTGATCTTTTGCGTCAAGCCGTTGAGCGCCAGAGTATCCAGCGGCATGAAGCTTTCGCCCACGATCTCGCCGCCCAGTTCCTTAACGGTGTCCTTGATGACCTCGGCGGCCACACGCGGGAACACGTAGTCAGAACCAACGATATAGAACCGCTTCTTGCCGAGCTTTTCCACCGCCCAGTGCACCGCAGGGATGATCTGCTGATTGGGCGTGGCGCCCGTGTAAAAGACGTTGGGCGATTCCTCGATGCCTTCGTACTGCACCGGGTAAACAAGCAGGTGGTTGCGCTCTTCAAACAGCGGCACCACCGTCTTGCGGCTGGCCGATGTCCAGCAGCCAAAGACGGTCACCACGTGTTCATCGTCGATCAGCTTGGCGGCCTCGGCGGCAAAGACGGCAGGGTCGGAGCGGCCGTCGCGAACGACGGCTTCCACCGGCCGGCCCAGCACGCCGCCGGCCGCATTCAACTGCTCCACGGCCAATAGCGCCGCGTCGACCACGGCCGACTCGCTGTTGGCCATGTTGCCGGTGAGCGAGTGCAAAATGCCGATCTTGATCGGCTCGCCCGTGGGTGCCGGGGCAGACACATTGTCGCCGGAAGGCCGATTGCCGAACACCAGGTACAACAACGCGGCCGCAAAGCAGGCCGAAACTGAGCCTGCGATCCACGGCCAACGTGCGCCCCGGCCGGCGTCTTCGGCCCCGGCAGCGGCAGCCGGCGGAAGCGGCGGCGTTGCGGCGGGCGTTACCCCGGAATTGGCCTGAGTCACCGTGGTTGCGTTCCAGTTTGCCGAGCTTGAAGGCAGCACCGGCTCGGCGATGGTGGGAGCCAGGACCGGATTGCTGCTGCTGGGCGACTTGGCGGGGTGCTGCCCCGATTCGCTGGGCAAGGGAATATGCGTATACCCGGACAGCGCGGCGATCACGGCCTCCAGATCGGCCAGCATCTCTTCGGCCGACTGGTACCGCTCGGCCGGTTGCTTGGCCGCGGCCCGGCGGACGATCCGCGAACAGGCCTCGGGCAGCTTGGGATTCACCTTGCGCGGATCAAGCACTTCGCCATGGCAATGGGCGAACATCACCTGAACCGTGCTGGCGGCATCGTGGTAAGGGTTGGTGCCCGTCAGCAGGCTGTAGTACGTCGCGCCCAGCGAGTAGATGTCGCTGCGATGATCCAGCGGCCGCGACTCACACTGCTCAGGGCTCATGAAGTACGGCGTGCCGACAACTTGCCCCGCTTGCGTGATCTGCTGCGAGGTCTCCACCACGCACTTGGCCAGGCCGAAGTCGGCCACCTTGACGGTGCCATCCGCCGTACACAGCAGGTTAGCCGGTTTGATGTCGCGATGGATCATGCCCAGCGCGTGCGCAGCGGCCAAGCCACGGCAGGCATCGGCCATGGCCTTGGTGGCCTCAAGCACGGGCAGGGGGCCGCGTTCGAGTTGTTCGACGATACTCCCACCCGCCATGTACTCCATCACCAGGTAATAGGTCTCGCCTTCTTCGGCGACCTGGTAGATGGACACGACGTTGGGATGACTGAGTTTGCCGGCCGCTTTGGCTTCTGCCAGGAACCGCTTGAGGTTGACCGGGTTAGCCGAAACTTCCTTGGGCAGGATCTTAATGGCGACGTCGCGTTCGATGATCGGGTCGCGGCTGCGATACACCACGCCCATGCCGCCGGCCCCCAGGAACTCGGTCAGCTCGTAGCGGCCCAGGCGGCGTCCAACCCACAAACGAGGATTGGAGTCCGCGCGGCTGATGTGGCCCGAAGTCGACGCGCCGCCGTGCACCTGCGTAACGTCGCTTCCGGGATCCTTGGAAGCCGCCGTAGCAGCATGGTCCGGCGCAGTAAACGGCCCCTCGTTGGTCGATCGATCCCCGCTCGAGTCGGGACCTGGTTGGTCGGAGCGTGGCTTGTCAGAAGTCATTCTAAACCCCGCCTTCCCGTGCCCCTGGTGAGTCCGTGATCCATTCGCTCGCAGGTCACGGCAGGAAAAGCGTTTAAGGGATTGAACTTGTGTCGACGCGGCCGGTGCCGCCCGGGGCAGTCGGCGACCTTAAGTCACCAACTACCATCTTAAATGTATACTAAATAACCGCTGCCGCAGGCCAACTTAGCACAGCGAATTGGCCGGCGACAGCGGTGGAGAGAGAGATCTTGGATAAAGGATGGTGGTGGCAGCCCGCCATCCATCCGGAAAATCATCGTCCAGCATCCACAAAGCCCCCACCGCGGTGGTGCTTCTGTTATACCAGCTCGTGGATCACTTCGCGCTCGTCGAGCAAATATTGGGGCCGACCATTGGGATCCAGCAGCGTGGTTTCCAGGTCCACGCCCAACTGCCGGTACACCGTCGCGAACACCTGTTGCAGGTGGACGGGCCGATCTTGAGCGGTCTCGCCTAAGCGGGTGGTTGAGCCGATCACCTGGCCGTGCCGCATGCCACCGCCTGCCAAGAAGAAGAACGCGGCGCGCGGCCAATGGTCGCGCCCGGCATTGGCGTTGATGCGGGGCGTGCGTCCAAATTCGCCGGACATCATCACGATCGTTTCTTCCAGCATTCCCCCCCCGTGCGGCCAGATCCTCCAACAAGGCACTCAGCCCCACATCCAGGGCGGGTAATTGCTCGCGCATCGTCCGGCCGTTGTTGGAGTGCGTATCCCATCCGCCCCACGACAACGTGACACAGCGTACGCCCGCGTCGACCAAACGGCGGGCAAGCAGGAACCGGCTGTTGGAGGCGTATCGGCCGCCCTGCGGGATGCCGTAGCGCTCAATCACCCGCGGGTCCTCTCGGTTGACGTCCAGCGCATCGGCCAGTTCGCCCGACGTGATCACGGTGATGGCCCGCTCGTTGTACGCGTCCATGGTGGCCATCATGCCGCTGCCATCCACCTCGCGGCGAATGCCGTCCAACTGGGCCCGGTTCTGCAAACGTTGTTCGGAAATCATGCCCGACAGCCGCAAGTTGGCCCGGCCGGGCCCATCGGGCCGGTAGGGAGCATAGATGCCGCCCAAGAAGCCCGGGCTGCCGAAACCATCGAGCGCCACAAACGTGGGCGCGCTGCCGTTTACGGTTCCTTGCAGCTTGCCCAGCACGGCGCCCAAGCCAGGGCGGCCGCCAATGGTGGAAAGCGAAGACGTCGACCAGCCGGAATCCGACTGCGTCGAGGTGTGCTCGTCGCGCATGCCGGTGATCGAACGAATGATTGAATACCGCTTGGCTTGCTGAGCCAGCCTGGGCATCAGTTCGCAGATTTCCATGCCCGGCACGGTGGTGGGAATCGGACTGAATTCTCCGCGGATCTCTACCGGGGCCTGGGGTTTAAGATCAAACGTGTCCAAGTGGGTCGGGCCACCGGCCAAGTAGATGTTGATCACCGCCTTGGCTTTGGCGGTTGTCCCCGGTCGCTGATCTTCTGCGCGGAGGATGTCGGCCATCGTTAGCCCGGTGGCCAACGCCCCGATCTGCAGAAAACTACGCCGTGAGACGCCGTCACAGTACCGCTGCCGCTTGCCGTAAATGGTTAACATGGACAGAGATCCTGTATTGGGGACGGATACGAGATGGGGGAGATCCGTCCAAGCTCCGCCAGAACGAAAAGGGCCGCCCCACGCAACCGGGGCCAAGGCGTTCTGCAACAAATTTGAAGCCGCGACGTCAAAAGTTACGGGCAGCGTCAAGACGGAGCGCCGCCCCTGCCAAGCTGGTCCGACAATCTGACCGCCTGGTGTTGCCAAGCTGCGCAAACCGCGAAACACAAGTCGAATGTACGAAATGGGGCGCAAAAGAAATCGCCCCTGGTGTCAGCGACCCATGGCCGGCACCAGGGGCGAGTGGCATTCAGAAAGCGGCAATCGGAAGTTCAAGCCGCGGCGGCGTTCATCATTCGCGGCTCAGTTCATCCAGCCGCGTTTCTTGCTTCAACCGCCCTAACAAAGCCTGGAGTTGCGGATCATCGATCAGCCATTCAATCAGCCGGTAGCGCCCGATGCCGTGCTGCGCCAACTGCCGGTTCAGCTCATCGGCGTAACGCAGAAACACACCACGTTCCGCCCGCTCGTTCCCCATCATCCAGACAAAAAAGCTGGTGAGAACCACTAAGGGATACGTCCAGTATCCGTGATTCCCCATGTCCGGAAACCACTCATAGATGCCGACGACGCCGGCCAGCGCCACCAGCAACATGACAAACGCCCAGGTGCAGCCGGTGGCCGAGTCGATCTGCTGATTGAGTGCCAACAAGAACCCATACAACGCCGGGTAGTCTTGCCGCAGCGCCGGATACTGAGCTACGTCATATTCGTTGCCCGACCGGCGCACATAGCACACACAGCCATCGCGCAAATGAACCGCCAGTTCCTCACTTAACCGCCGGATGAGCTGTTCGTTGAAACTGGCGGGGGCGTTTTCGGCGTCTCCGCTTACCGGCTCCGCGCCAAATGACTTGGCGGGCAATGAATCATCAGGATCGCGTTCGGCATTCATCCCGGTGCGGCTTTCGATCTCGAGATTCCTGGCAATGGTGAGACTGGGTATCTCGCCCCGGGAGGCTGAACCGCTCGGCACGCCGGAGCTAGTTCTTAGCCGGCTTCTTGGCAAGCTGCTCGCGCAGCAGTTTGGTCCAGAGCGCGTAGCCTTCGTCGCTCAGGTGCAGACCGTCCTGCACGAACAGTTCCTTGCGCGGCTTGCCGTCCTCGCCAAGCATCGGAGCATCGACATCGAGATATTCCAAGCGGGCATCCTTGCTGGCCGCCTCGGCGATCAGGGCATTGGCCTTGCGTACCTTGTCGATCAATCCCCAACGCCGAATGCTCGGCTTGATCGCAATGTAGATGATCCGCGTCTCGGGCAGTTGCTCTTGCACCTTCGCCACGAACTTCTGGTAATCGCTGAACACGCGCTCGGGCGATTTGCCACCGGCCAGATCGTTATCGCCGGCATACAGCACGATCGTGGCCGGGCGATAGGGGGTCACAATGCGCTCGGCATAATAGACCGAGTCGCCAAGGTGTGAACCGCCAAAACCGTGATTGACGGCCGGCAGGTCCGGGAACCATTTCTTCAGATCCCAGCGGACAATGCTGGAGCTGCCGACAAACAAGACACAATCCTTCGGTGGAGGGTTATCCTTGGCCGCCTGCTCCATCGCGGCGATCCGCTTTTCCCACCGCGTCGGCGGAAACTTCTCATCCAGTTGGGCATCGGTCAGGGCCGCATCCTGGGCAAGAACCAACTGCGGCGTCAGCAATGCCGCAAACAACACGGCCAACCGCACCCAACCCAGCTTGCCAATCTGCCGCACGCGCCCCTGGCTAACCGCACTGGTCATTGCATTCCTTTCTAACCGTAAGGAAGACTGTCACTTGAAAAAGACCATTGGATGGTCTGCCGCGGTGGTCGGGGCGTGTCCGCGTGCCAGCGGTAGCGCCGCCCGACGCCGCGAGCCCAGAATAACTGCCGAGGCAGCGAAACCAAAGCGATTGGCAGGGGTTTTGTAGATAGGAAGTGATGGTTGGCAGCCGCCGCGGCGACAACGTGGCCCGGCCGCCGCGACCGGTTCGTCCGCCCCGATGTTTGCCTACGAAGGAGCTCGACTCATGTTTGCAAGTTCTCGATGGCTAACCCAAGGCACGAAAGCAGTTACGGCGACGGCCGCAGCCTGGTGTTCGCTGACGGTCGCCACAGCCACCGCCCAGGATCCGCCACGTCGCCCGGATCCGGCAGCGCTGTTTGAGCGTCTGGACCGTAACCGCGATGGCAAACTCACCTCCGATGAAATCCCCGAGGGCGAACGCGGCCAGCGTCTCTTGCGCGCGGCGGATACCAACAACGATAAGGTCATTACCAAAGAAGAGTTCCTGTCAGCGCAGCCGCCGCAGGGTGGCCCAGGCGGCCGGCCCGGCATGAGCCCCGGCGGACCGCTCATGCGTGCCCTGGATACCGATGGCGACGGCAAGCTTTCGGCCGCGGAGATTGCCGGCGCATCGTCCGCGCTCAAGAAGCTCGATCGTAACGGCGACGGCCAACTCACGCCCGACGAGTTGGGCCCGCCGCCTGGGGCAACTCGCCCGGGTGCCGGTCGCTTCGGTGAACGGCAGCCTGGCCAGGGCCGTTCTGGTGCAGGTCCCCAGGAGCTTTCGCCGGCCGAACGCTTCCGCCAGATCGACACCAACGGTGACGGCAAGATCAGTCGCGACGAAGCTCCCACACGGCTGCGTGCCGTGTTCGACCGGCTGGATACCAACAAGGACGGTGTGCTGGAGCCCAGCGAACTGCGCCGTCCCGACCGCGATCGGCCCGAACGGAACAACCAACAGTAAGCGGCACGCCCTCCCGGCGATGGGCATCCCGCCATCGTCACTTGGCTGATCTGTCGGATTATTGGCTTGCCATTGCAACAGCGAGGTTTGTCGTTGGCCGGTTACCCCTTTGCTGGCATTGGGGGGTAACGCAGCGACAAACCTCGCTTGTTCTTGCTGCGCATTCTCAGCACGCGTCGCCGCTGGCTGCTCGCAGTTCTACGACAGGACTCGACCGTGCGGCATTCGTTACCAATCCGATGGCCTTCGACGCAGTCGTACGAAATCTGCAGATCATCGGCGAAGCGGCCCAACGCCTTCCGCCCGACGTGCGTCAGAAAATGTCCAGAATCGAATGGGCGAAGATTCGCGGCATGCGGGACTGGTTAGCGCACGGATACTTCAACGTGAATGCCGACGTTGTCTGGTCGGTGGTTGAAAGCAAGCTGCCCGAACTGGAACAAGTTGCACAAGACTTCAGGGATGCGGAGTCTCCCTGAATTATCGCCGCGTCAAAAAAGAACCGCCGCAGCGTCCCCGAACGGGTCCACTGCGGCGGCAGGTGTGATGCTTGTTAAGAGCAGCCAACAGCTCGCGCTGGCTTACCGCTTGTTGTTTGCACCGGCCGCAGTGTACTTCTTCACCTCGGCTTCCAACTCGCTGATGTGCAAGTTGCGGTTCACCACGCGGCCGTTGCCGTCGATCAGCAGCATCGTGGGCAGGGTGAGGATGCCCAGCTCGTTGGCCAGGCGACCATCGAGGCTGCCCGGCTCATAGATCTGCACCCACGGCAGCTTGTTGCTTTGCAGGAACGACGTCACCTGCGACTTGTCGTAGTCCAGGCTGATGCCCAGCGGCACAAAGCCGGAGCGGCCGTACTTGGAGTACACTTCTTTGATGGTGTTCAGGTCGCGGACGCAGGGTTCGCACCACGTGGCCCAGTAGTGGATCAGCACCACTTTGCCGCGATACTGCGCCAGATCGACCCGGCCGCCGTTGATCGCGGTACCAGCCAGCTCGATGTTTTGGCCCACGCTATTAAGCCGGCGAACGGCGCCACTGGCTTTCTTGGCCGCCGCCGAGTTGGGGAACTTGGAAACGATCTGGCCGTACCACTTTTTGGCGCTGTCCTCCTGGCCCGAGAACTCCTCGGCGATAGCCAGTTGCAGCATGGCCTCGGCGGCGTCGGCGCTATTGGGATGGTCGGCGACGAACTGCTCCAGCGACTTCAGCCAGTTCTCCTGGATCTTGGGGAAGTCGGCCTTGGGATCCTGCAAGCTGCGGGTGTAGTCGGCCGTCAGCAGGCGGAATTCGACGTAGGCCAGCAGGTTCTCGTCGGCCTTGTCGGCCTTGAGTTTGGCCTGCAGCTTCTTCAGGCGATCGACGCCGCCGGGGAAGTCGCCGCTCTGGGCGGCCGCGCTGAGCGTATCGGCCAACTGCTGGTACCACTGGGCCTGGTTGGCGGGCTCGCCGGCTTCCTGAGCCAGCGACTCCAGCAGGTCAGCCCGCTTCTCATTGAGCTGAATCTTATCGGCCGGCCGGGTCGCGGCGGCCAGTTGCTTGTCGATCGTTTCCAGTTCGCCCAGCAGCTTCTGGAACTTTTCTTCCATGGCGCCGGACACGTTCGCCGGCACCTCCGGCGTGACCGCGGCCGTGTGGAAGAAGTGGCCTTGATCGCCGGCCTCGCCGTCGAACTGCGGCAGGCCGATCAACCGCCAGGAATTGCTGCCAACCTGCACCAGCGTGCCGACCTTCACGTGGCCCGTCTTGCCCTCGGTCTCAATCAGCGTGGCCACGTTCTCGTAAACGACCAGGTCCTTGCTCGAGCCGTCGGTATCGGCAGGCACCACGCCAGGCCGCAGCGCGCCAAAATGCAGCCACACGGTCTTGGCGTTGATGTCCTTCTGGCTGCGGGCCAGTTTCTCGAACTGCGCCTTGGCCTCGGCCACCTTCTCGCGGAGTTCCTTGGCCTTGTCGGCCGACACGCCCAGGGCGTCGATTTCCTCGGGCGTGATCAGCAGGCGGGCAAAACGCTCGGCATCGCGATCGGCCAGCGCCTTCACCACTTCGGCGGTGACTTCCTCGGCCGAGATGGCTTTCCAGGCGTCGATGCGGCCGTCCTCGTTCTTGTCGACGCCGTGCCGCGTACCGGCCGTGTTGAACCAGCGATACTGGTCGGCCTTGCCGTTGAAGTCGCCGTCAATGTCGCGGTACACCTCCACGCCGTTCAGGTAGTAGCACCAGAGGTCCACCACGTTATCGTTGTTCGAGTCGATAAACCGCCGCAGCAACCGGCCCGACGGATCACGCACCACCCAACCGGTGCCCGATCCGATCTTCTCGGCCTTGAGCGTGCAGTTGGGGATTTCGTCGGCGGTGGGGGTGTCGTATTCCACGTCGTTCTGAACCGGCTTGAGCCGCAGCGCCTGCTCCACCGAAGGCGTCGAAGCCATCGCGGGCGCCGTCACGGCCCATGTCAACAGGGAAGCTCCCGCCATCACCTTCCAATGCCGCGTCCAGAGGGCGGGGAATGGTTGCCAGCGGTTCCGTGCCATTGAGGTCTCCTTCCTTGGGGGCCGGTCAGGCCAACGCGGGATGTCAGCAGATGATGCTTTGCAGAGAACTGCCAGATCGAGGGGAAACGGCCACCGATTGCGCAAGGGGGCGAGGCCATATCCCCTTTGTGTTTCCATTACAGGTTGCGTGCCGCCAAGCTTGCGCATGGGGTAGCCCACGGAGATTCCGGGGCTCTATTTCTGTCGGACGGGCAGTGCGGTGGAAATGAACGATTTTTCCGATCGTGGCGGATTGTCGTGCGAGGGCGCCACCGGCACAAGGCCGCTTTGGCAGGCACCGTCAACCGGCAGCGCGCACTGCCAGCGGCGATGGCAGACCTTGGAGGGGGGGCTGCCCGTTCCGCCTCGCTCCACGGCACACAATGCTGGCATTCACGGCAGCGGGGTCATTATCCTATGGAGCATCGTGGATGGGACGCCCGCCACGACAGCCACACCTTCCAAGGGCTGAGCGCCATCGCGCCGGCGCCGCTTTCGAGACTTTCTGCATGGGGAGGCCGCTCACGTGAACCAGCTTCGTCGTCGCGAATTTATGGCTATTGGAGGCACCGCCCTGTTCACCTCGTGGTGCGGGTTGTCGGGCTCGCTGCTCGCTCAACAACCGGCCAAGGACGCTGCCGCCGATTTGAGCTGGTACGACGTGAGCGAGTGGGGCGTGGAAGGCCGCGGCTGGAACGACACCCTCAAGTACTACGACCGCCTGCCCGCCAAGGCCGAGAAGAAAGTGCGGCCGGCGGTGTGGTCGCTCAGCCGTCACTCGGCAGGCATGCTGGCCCGGTTTGTCACCGACGCCCCCGTGATCTGGGCCGACTACACGCTGACCTCGCCCCGCGTGGCCATGCCGCACATGCCGGCCACGGGCGTCAGCGGCTTGGACCTGTACGCCCAGGATGACCAGGGCCATTGGCGCTGGCTGTCGGTCACCCGTCCCACCGAGCAACAGGTCAAGACGCAAGTGGTCTCCGGTCTGGAGCCGCGCCGCCGGGCGTACATGGTGTATCTGCCACTGTACAACGGCGTCGAGACGCTCAAGATCGGCGTACCCAAGGGGGCGACCTTCGAACCCATCGCCCCGCGCAAGGAAAAGCCGCTGGTGTTCTACGGCACCTCGATCACGCACGGCGCCTGCGCCTCGCGGCCCGGTATGCCGCACCCGGCCATCCTGGGTCGCCGCTTGGATCGCCCGGTGATCAACCTGGGCTTCTCCGGCAACGGCCGCATGGAGCCCGAGGTGGGCGAACTGCTCTGCGAGCTGGATGCCGCGGTGTACATCATCGATTGCCTGCCCAACATGCAGGGCAGCGAAGTCGCCCAGCGGGCGGAACCGCTGGTGCGGCAGTTGCGCAAGGCCCGGCCCGAAACGCCGATCGTGCTGGTCGAAGACCGCACCTTCGCCAACGCCCCGTTCCTGGCCGGCCATCAGAACCGCCACAGGGCCAACCGCGAAGCACTCCGCGCCGCCTACGAGAAGCTGCAAGGCGAAGGCTTCACCAAGCTGTACTACCTGGAAGGCGACAAGCTGCTAGGCGACGACCGCGACGACACGACCGACGGCTCGCACCCCAGCGACCTGGGCTTCTGGCGGCATGCCGAAGCCTTTGAGCCGGTGCTCCGCCAGGCACTCGGCGAAAAGGCCTAGACCGGCGTTTGCGAACTGCCAATCAACAGTTCGTCGAAGACGGGCTCGGCGATGTCGCCTGCGCGCAACTCAACCAGGTGCTTGCGCAGCTTGGCATGCAGCGACGAAATGTGGAACGGCTTGGCCAGGTAATCGTCGATACCGGCCTCAATGCATTCCACGACCGTGCCCCGCGTGCGATCGCCGCTGATCATGATGATGGCGCCGGCAAAGCCGTTGCGGCGCAGGGCGTGAACCAGCTCGATGCCGCTTTCGCGGCCCAGGTGCACGTCGCAGATGACGGCCGCGCACGCGGGCGCGATAGCCAGCGCGCCGGCCACGGTCGCCGCCTGCTCCACCTCGACGCCGCAGCGCGATAACTGCACCGACAGCACGCGAGAAATCTCCGGATCGTCTTCGACGACCAGCACCCGCGGCTGGTTGCTGTGGTTCGTTGCGCTTTGGGTCACGCTTTCGAGCATGGCGTCGTCGCTGCCGGCGGCCTCGCCCGACTCAAGCATTTGACGCCGAGCCCATTCGGCCAGCGCGACGCCCTTGAGCGGACTGGTACCGAAATTCTGCGTCTTCGCCACCAGTTGCATCAAAACCTGTTCGTCGGGCACTGGCACCTTGAAGATGCGGCTGGACTCCAAGGTCCGGGCGATACCGTCCTTCAGGGCCGCGTAGCATTGCGGCATCTGCTCGCGCTCGTACGCCAGAAAGTGTTGATGCAGCGACAAGTAGCGGTGCGTGGAACGGTTCTCGGCCAGGTTCGCCGTGGCTTCGCCGATCAGCATCACGCGCACAAACGCCTGGTGCAGCGCCGATTGCCCGGCCACGCGCTCCGGATGATGGTGATCGAGCACCAACGTCGCCAGCGAAGCGGGCAGCTCCCACTTCATCAGCAGCGCCGCCGATACATCGGCGTGGGTAAAGCCAAAGTCGTTCTGCTCCACGCACTCCAGCCGCAGGTGGCCTACCTGGCGCACGCGCTGAAGATGCTGTGCGTATCGGTCGGGGTACGCATATGCCAGCAGCAGGCAGCCCACATCTTGCAGCAGGCCGAGAATGTATGCGGTTTCGGGAGAGACATTTTCCGGGCTGGTGGCGAAGGCCGCGGCCGTGCTGGCGATGAGCACGCTGCGGCTGTTGTACCAGGTGCGCACCGACTCGGGCAGCTTGGCCATCAAGCCGGATTGCGCGACCATCATCCCGGCCGAGATGATCAGCGACGCCGTCGTGCGCACGCCCAGGTATTTGACCGCACTTTGCACGTCGGTGGTGCGATAAGCCCGGCCCAGCAGACTGCTGTTGGCCAACTTGAGCAGCTCGGCGGTAGCCTTGGAATCGACCGAGATATCGCGGGCCAGGCTTTCGAGCGAAGCCGACTCCTCATTCAAGTACTTGCACATCCGCAGCAGCAATTGCGGCAGCGGGCGGATGCAATCGGCGTTCTGCACAAGCTGCCGAGCCGCCAACGGAATCGGCACATGCTGGTTGCGGGTTTGAGTCAGTGCGCTGGCAACCTTGCGAGCCAGTTCTTCCAGCGACGCGTGGCAATGGATCACCGCGTCAATGCCCAACCGCTTGGCTCGCCGTTCCTCGCCTGGGCTGAGATCGGCTACCAAGAGCGCCGGAGGCCGCAGCAGGTCGTCGTACAGGCGTTCGAGAATTTCCAGCCCGGTCAAGAATCCGCGAAGATGATGCTCCACCAGCACCAGATCCGCCCGCTCGCGATTCAGCAGATCGTAAAACTGGTCGGTGCTGGCCGTGACCTTGGTTTCAATGCCGTCGGCTTCGAGTAATCGCGCTAACGCTAAAGCGCGGGCTTCGTCTCGAAGCAGAACTGCGGCGATTGGGCGGCTGCTCATGTGCCCCTCACTGGACGATCCAGGACTATGAACAATATAGGTCATGTTTGCCCCTGCTATTCATACGTGCTGCGCATCCGCCATCCAGGGGGACGTCAAAATGTCATACTTGTAGCAGCCTAGTCTGGTTGCGAATTTCTGGCCCTGCGGCCAATCGGCCGAGGATCCTTCCACTCAGGCCAGCCCGGCGTTTCTTGTTGAATCTGGCGGTACATGGCTTGGAGCTTCGCGGCCATGGCTTGCAGGCGTTGTGGCTCCTGATTCGCCAAGTCGGTGGTTTCGCCCACGTCGTTGTGAAGGTTATAGAGCTCGAACCGCAGCAGCGGCGCGGTCTTGATCGTGCGGATTCGCTCCGCGGTGATGTCGGTGGGATGAAGCTGGGGACCGTCAACGGTGGCCAGGATCTTCCAGTCGCCCTCGCGCATCGCCACCTTGGGCGCCGTGCGTGCAAAGTTGTTCTGCCAATACAGCGGGACCGTGCGCTGGATCGGCTGGCCTGCAAACAGCGGCAGAATGCTGGTACCGTCGATCGCCCGATCGGCCGGCGGCTTGATACCTACGATTTCGCAGAAGGTGGGCAACAGATCGACGCCGCACACCGGCTCATCGCTGGTGGTGCCGGCAGCGATGCGGCCCGGCCAACGGATGATTCCGGGCACGCGGATGCCGCCCTCATAAAGTTGGCCCTTGTTTTCGCGCAGCGGGCCCGCGGAACCATGAGGATGCTGCCGGCTTAGGGCAGGGCCGTTGTCGCTGACGAACCACACCAGCGTCTGGTCCGTCAGCCCCAGTTCATCGACCGCCCGCATGATTCGCCCAAACGCTTCATCCATTTGCGAGATGTTGCCATGATGGGCCGCCAGGCTGGGTTCCGCACCGGGATATTGCTCAGTGAACTGCTTGTCGGTTGCAATCGGTTCGTGCGGCTCGTGGAAGCACACATACAGGAAGAACGGCCTCTCTTGGTCTCGCTGGTTACGCAACCAGGAAACCGCTTCGTCGGCCACGATCAATGCCGAAAAGCCCTTCAGCGGTCCGACCGGTTTGCCGTTGCGAACGAAGTTATCGGGATCTTGATGGCTGGGCGATGCGTTGTTCTGCGTGGCAAACCAGTAGTCAAAACCGTGGTCGCCCGGCTGAGGGTGGTCCGGCTCGTTAAAGTGGCCATTGAGATGCCACTTGCCGCATAGGGCCGTGGTATAGCCGGCCTCGTTCTTCAGGAGCGTAGCGATCGTGATCTCGCTCTTGGGCAGATACATCGGCGAACCCGGCGCGACCACGTGATGGATTCCCACCCGTTGCGGCGTGCGGCCCGTCAGCAGGCCGGCTCGGGCAGGCGAACAGACCGGGGCAGGCGAATAGTACTGCGTCAGCCGCACCCCCTGGGTGGAAAAACGATCGAGATTCGGCGTGCGAATTCGCGAGTTGCCGTAGCACGCCAGGTCGCCATAGCCCAAATCGTCGGCCACCACCACGATGAAGTTGGGCCGGTTGGCCGTTTCGCCTGCAACAACCGTCGCCGTCTGTGCCGCGCAGCAGGACACCACACACGCAACGATGGTGCAGCGCACACCGACAACCAGGTTCCAAACTACGGACCAAGCGTTCCTGCTCATCGTGGACTCCATGTCGATACTCATTTCAGGTTGACGTACCGGTGCGCACTTCGTGTTTGCATTTCTCTCATCAAACACACGAACGGTTTGACTTTCTAGTTTCAAACGCCACATTTCAACCCGGCGAATTCGCACTTTGCTGCCTCAATGGGTCGATTGTTGTGCCCCATCAACATTCGCGGCCCTGGTCAATCGCCGGAGAGCAACATGTTGCCGAAAAGCCACACCGGAATGCCCAAGGGAGGCAGCTCGAAACCCGGCATTCGGCGGCACGCAAACATCGCCCCGGCGCAACAAAAAGCCCGCCGGCAACCGGAGCTGCCAACGGGCTGCAGAAGCGTACAGCTTCAATCGCTAACCCCGGAGTAGGTCCCGGTAGCAGGTTGGGTCAAATCCCCCTCCGGTTACCCTGCTCGTTCTGCTGATTTTGCTGTTGCGAGTCGCGTTGGATCTCGCGTTGCTGCGTTTCACGCTGTTCGAATTGACGCTGTTGGGTTTCGCGCCGTTCGAACTGCCGTTGCTCGGTCCCTTGCTGCTCGCTATCGCGGCGGGTGTCGAACGCGTCACGGCTCGTATCGCGCTGGAACTCCGACGGCTGCTGCTCGATGCCTTGTTGCCGGCTTTCGAACGGCCGGCTATCTTGCGGCTGCAGTTCCGACGGCGGGGCCGGCGGACCAAACTGCTGGCCACGCTGCGAGTGGTCCATGCCACGATCCTCGGTACCGCGCATCTGGTTCAGCTCTTGCTGCAGTTGACGCACTTGCTGCTTCAGCGTGTCGATCTCGCTTTCCAACTGCTGGGCATCGTCATCGGTAGCAGGGCGCATCACCGAGTAAGTCTGGCCACGCTGGCCGGCGGCGAACTGTTCCTGTTGTTCCTGGCTCAGCCCATAGGCAACGGCACGCGTGCTGAGCGGTGCATTAGCCGTGAATGACTCGCCGCCACGGCTGAACTCGATCTCCACTTCATCGTCGGTGTTCTTGCCGCTGATGAAGTCGATCAATTCGCGGGCCGTGTTGAACTGCTTGCCGTCGATGCGGTGGATCACGTCGCCGGTCTGGATCCCGGCTTGCGCCGCGGGGCTGTTCGCCGCCAGGCCGATCACCTGGAAGTTCGGCCCCGTCTGGCTGATCCACACGCCCAGAGCCGCGTCGTCGGCATCGCCGTACGCCAGCGCATTCTCGCTACTGGGCACGATCGTGGTCTGAGTCACGGTGCCGCCGTACCAACCGTAGCTGGGACTGGCCGACCAGGAATACGAAGGGCTGTTGTACCCGGTGCCTCCCGACCAGCCGTAATAGCTGGGCGCGTACGACCGCTGGCCGTAGTACCCCCAACCGCCCGGCCAACTGGTGTACCCGCGGCCCCAGCCATAGGCGCCGCCATCGTAGTAACCGCCCCCGTGCCCATGGCCGTAGTGCTGATGGCCATAGTGTCCATGACCGCGGCCTTGGTAGCCGTAGCCGCCGTGCCCATGTCCGGCATGTCCGCCACCCCAATGGCCGTGTTGTGCCTGCACGGCACTACCAGCCCCCAATAGCGCTGTGAGCACGACGACACTCATTGACAATCGCAACATCGCTCGATCCTCCATCCGAGCCGGGCGTACCCGGCGACGCGAAGTAATACACACGTGGGACATCTTGGCGTCCCATCCATTCCACGCAAGTAACTGGGGAAAGATCATGCAACCTGGGTGCCAGATGAAGGTGCGGTAGCTCCATATCAAACTTCGAACGATCAAAGCAAACAGGCCCAGCGGTCATAAACCGCTGGGCCTGTTGTGTTGTCGACCATGAAGCAATGCGTTGAGCAAGAACCGCCTTAGCGGTCGTTCTGCTCGGGGTTGCTCTGGTTGCTGCCACGATTGTCGCGCTGACCGGCGTTATCGTCGGACCGGGTCGCCGGCCGAGGCGCCGGAGGCGCATCGGTGCGTGTCCCCTGCGGAGCTGCCGGTGCTGCGCCAGGCTGATTCAGCTCGGGCGGGGCCACCGCGTCGTCGCGATCAAACGGCTGCGGAGCAGCCGGCGGGGCAGGGTGGGTTCCCTGGAAGGAGTCCTGCCGCTGCTGGCCTTGAAACTGCTGCTGGCGGCCCTGTTCGCGGATGCCTTCGCGGGTTTCGCGTTGGAAGTCCTCGCGAATCTGGGTCCGCGTTTCATGGCTGCCGGCGCCGTCCATCTTCATCTGGCGCATTTCATGGCGAAGCTGCTCAACCTGCCGCTTGAGCATCTCGACTTCTTGCTTCAGTTCCTGCACGTTGGCCTCGCCCATCTGCGGACGCATGGCCGAGTACTCCTGCTGACCTTGCTGGCCGAGCGCCGGAGCCTGGGTAAACGTGGTCTGGCCATAGATGTCGCCACGGGCGCCAAGCTGGCATTCCGCCACGAAGATCTGGCCGTTACGCATGTACTCGACTTCGACCGCGCGATCGGTTTCCAGCTCCGAGAGGTGGGCGATCAGATCGTGGGCCGAATCAAAACGCCGGCCGTTCACGCTGATGATGCGGTCGCCGGGACGCAGACCGGCTTCGGCCGCGGGGCTGTTTTCCGGTAAGGCCATCACGTACAGCCCTGGCCGTGCCGTATCAATCCACACGCCCATGGCGGCTTGCTGCCCATGCCGGCCGCGCTGATCGCGGGCGCGCTGACCGAACTGCTCGCGACGGTCCTGTCGCGGCAGGTTCACATTGAACGTATGCTGCTCGCCGTCGCGGCGAACCATGATCTGCGCCTGGCGCTGCTGGCTCTGGCGGATGAACCTCTGAACCTCGTCGGCCGAGCGGAACTGGCGGCCGTTGATGGAGATGATCTCGTCGCCTTCTTGCAGATCGCTGTCGGCCAGCGGGCTGTTGTCGTCGATCGACTCAATCACCAACCGGTCGTCGCGAGCTTCCAACTGCCAGCCCAGGTCGGCCGGTTGCTGCTGATCGCGCTGCGTGCGCTCGGTACGTTCGGTTCGCTGCGTACGCTCGGTACGGGTGCGTTCTTCGGTGCGCTCGGTACGGGTCGCGTCATCCTGCCGGTCGGCGCGGTCGCTGCGATCCTGGCGGCTGCGATCGGCGGCATCGCGATCCTGCCGCTGGGCATCATCACGGCGGGCGTCATCGCGAGGCTGGGGCGGAGCGGTGCGCTGCGGGGCGGCCGATTCCGGCGTTTGCGGTTGGGCCGGTGGAGCCGGCGCCGTGGGGGCCTGCGGTTGCACGGGATCTTGAGGCTGCGCTGGTGCGGGCTGCGGCTGCGGAGGAGCCGTGCCCGGGATGGTGTCCCGCACGCCGTCTACGCGGCCTGGCGCGGGAGCCGGTTGAAGGTTGCTGCCGGGAGCCGCCGGAGCAGCCTGATCTTCGCTCTTCTGAACATCCTGCTGTTTCTGGTCCTGCTTTTTCTCGTCCTGCCGCGCGGCGTTATTCTGCGCGTCATCCTTCTTCTCTTGGGCCTGCTTGTCTTGATCTTCGCTCTGAGCGGCCGGCTGATCGGCCGCATTGTTGTCTGGCGCCTGGGCCAATGTGTACCCGGCCGTGAACAATACCGCGGCTGCGAAGACGGGTAAGTTCCATAATCTCGACATGTGCCACCTCCGTAGAATTGCTGAGACACCCCCAAGGTCCAACGCGTGGCCAGGGCAGGGGATTTCCCGACTCGCTGACCGGCTGCCCTTGTGATGCAACGTTGGTGCCGCTGCGACGCAAAGCCTTAGCGCGGAGCCGCCGCGACGGGTTGGCCCGATTTCTCAATCACTTGTTGATTGCCGCGAGGTGACACCCAGCGAGTGCAGCGCCGGAACCAAACGCTATCACTGGTCATTGGTCAGGCAGCCTGAACGTCGCACGTGCGCGCGTAAGGTGGTTTTGATGCGAAGGGTTCCCGATGCCGGGCCTTTGAAGGTGACGGCACGTTGCGCCGGGCGGCGGCGCGGCCCTTCACCAACCAGCGCAGCCAAGAAGAACGGTCTGCTCAGCGCCAACGGTCTGCACAACGGCTCCTGCTACTGGATTCAGAGACACCTGGTACGCACAGCAGATCCTACGAAGGCGCCGTGCGCTGCGACGGCAGCGCCGCCGGTACGTCGGTTTGTCGCAGAGAAAGCGAGGGAGCAGGGCGAAAAAGCCCCGTTAGAAGAGCAGGCCAAGCACCACCAGGTAATACATAGGCAACATCAGGTAGCTGCCGTAACGGCCAAAGATGGCCCAAGCGGCGAACAAGCCCAGGATGGTTACCGTCGGCTGCCGGCAGAAATGCCACCATCGGACAGCCATTTCCTCGCGAGGCATGAACAACTGGACGATGGCTGCCCCGTCCAGCGGCGGCACGGGGATCAAGTTGAACGTAAACAGCAGCATGCCCAGAAACAGCAGCACGCCGACAAACTGGGCCACAAAGTTCCAGGCCCCCTCACCGGACAGAAACACAAAGCCGGTGGGAGTAAACTCAAACCAGCCCACCATCAAACCGATCCGGGCCACGATCGCCGCGATCAGCACAATCACCAGGTTGGCCGCGGGGCCGGCCGCCGCCATCCAGGCCACGCGGCGCGGATAACGGACCGCCCAGTACGGATCGTACGGCGCATGCGCCCAGCCAAACATAAACCCGACGTTATATTGCAGCGTGTAGTACAGATAACTGGCGATGGGCACCAGGATCGTGCCGACAGGTTCCCGCTCAATGTGCGGCAGGGGGTTCAGCGTTACCTGGCCGCCTTCGTAGGCGGTGCGATCGCCCAATAGCTTGGCGGCCCAGGCGTGCGCGGCCTCGTGGAACGTGATATGGATGATGAACGCCGCGTACCACACCAGGCCCATCACGGCCGATGCTAGCTGTGGATCCATGCGTAACCTTTGATGTTCAAAGCCCGGCGAACCAGCGAACCGCCGGGGTTGATCCAGTCCGTTTTCAAGCCGCCCCAAGATGGCGCCAGGTTCGTCGTGCCCTGGCTGGGGTCACTCTATCCGGCGCGTCACGGTACTGCTAGTGCCGTAACGAGCTGGCCTTAGCGACATCCCATCGGTTGGCTCCGGTCCTCGGGTCGAACCGCCCCGGCGGTGCCAGCGCTGAATCCGATCCAGGAGCCGCCCTCAAACGGTGCCAGTTTGCGCTAGTTAGCTCGTTGGCGGTTACGGCGAAAACTTGCCCAATATGTCCGGGCAAAGCGCCGGCGGCGATGTGCTTTATTACCGCGAGATCTTGCGGTGGATCGCCCACGGCCCCAGATGCCGCTACGGCCGTGGCTGAAACACTATGCGCGGCTAGAACTTACCCAGCCCAAGCAGGAACGGCTCAGCGCGCTTCACCGCCGCGATACCTGCGCTGCGGTGCTGGGGCTCTCGCCAGGACAACGCAAGTAGGGTGTGTTTCGTGCCGTGTAAAAGACGTTCCCTGCAGCCGCAACCTACCGGCGGAAGCGGAACGTCTCGCTCAGGTAGCGTTGAGCCCGCCACGCCAGCGTGCGGCCTTCGGTGTAAATCTTGGCCCGGCCACGCATGCCCGGCCGGATGATCCCCTCGGGATCATGCAGACGCACGCGGGCTTGATACGACACCTGCTGCGGGCGTTCGATGCCCGACTCGTCGGTAATGGTGGCCAAATCGCCGCCCGCTTTGTTCGACAGGGCCAGCGGGGTCGACTTCAGGTCCAGGCTGGCAATCTCGTCGATGGTGCCGGTGATCGCGTCGTGCGGCAGCTCATCGAGCACGATCTTCACTTCTTGTCCTTCGCGAACGAACTCGATTTGGCCCTGCTCGATGACCAGTACGGCTTCCAACTGCGACGGGTCACCGACCTGGCAGACCAGCACGCCCGGTGTGGCGTAGCAGCCAAGGTTACGTTCCTCCAGCGGGGTGCCATCCCACTCCGGCAGGCGGCCATCGGGATCGGGGCGCAGTTGCCGCGATGGCGGCGGAATCACCATGCCGGCCCGCGGCGCAACTACCGTCAACCGCTGACGTTCGGCCCGTTTCTGTTCCAACTGACGATCGAGCGCGGCCAAGGCCTTTTCGACTTCCGGGATTTGCCGGGCGACCTCGGCCTGGCCATACCGTTCGCGGCGGAGGCTATCCAGCCGACGAGCCAGCACCTCGCGACGGCCGGAAAGCTCGGCGATGGCGCTATCGATCTCGGTGTTTTCTAGCCGGGCGATCACGTCGCCGGCCTGAACCTGCTGGCCGGGCCGCACTTCGATGGCGGTCAGCGTGCCCGGCGTATCGATGTACACGGCCGCTGCCTGGTACGGCTCGATTTCCAGCGAGCAAGCCACGCGGTAGGGCAGCGGGATCAAGCAGAGGGCTGCCGCTGCCAGCAGCAACACGGCCACCGAAACCTTCACGCGCATGGGGTTCACCTTTTCCAATCGTCCCGGCACCCAAAAGAATCGCACCACGCTGACCACCGGCATGATCACCAGCCCCGCGATCGCCACGGCGGCCAGCAGGTAGCCCAGCACCTCGAGCCGGTAAGGTTCAAACACCTTGGTCAAGAACCAAATAATGCCGAACAGCACCACCCAGCGATAAATGGCCGCGGCCACGGTATAGGCGGCAATCCAGCCGCGATGACGGGTCGGCAAGAACGGGTCTTCAACCGGCTCAATCCCCAGGCACACCTGCCGCAACCAGCGGTTCAGCAGGGCCGAGGACTTTTGCTTGAGGTTGGGAACTTCGATCAGGTCGGAGAGGATGTAGTAGCCGTCGAACCGCAGCAGCGGGTTGGCATTGAAGATCAGCGTGTTGACCGAGCACACAAACATCAGGCTCAAGCACAAGTGGTGAAACACGCCCGGCTCGCTGAACCACCACAAGAACGTGCAGATCGAGGCCAGCACCAGTTCGACATACATGCCGGCCGCGCCAATCGCCGCCCGCCGCCATTTGCTGGGCAGCATCCAGCTATCAGAAACGTTGCAGTAAAGGCACGGGGCCAGCACCAGCAACATGAAGCCCATCTCGTGGCAGCGGCCGCCAAAGTGCCGGCACGTCAGGCCGTGTCCCAATTCGTGCAGCACCTTGGAGCCGGCCAGGGCGACAAACACCCAGAACGCGCCTTCCGGGCTGAAGAACTGATGAAACGCCGGCAGCCGCCGCAGGAACACGTCGAACTCGACGGTGATCAGCACCAGGGCCGACACCATCAGCAGCAGCCCGGCCACCACCGCCAACGGCGAGAACATCCACCGCACGGCCGGATAGAGAACATCGAACAGCGCCGAGGGATCGAAGCCCCGGAACCGCATCGCCAGCAGGTTAAACACCGCGGCGGTGCGTTCCTGCCGCTTCTTGCGCAGGGCCCTGGCGTGCAGCACATCGGCCTGGCCGGGCGCGTCAGACAGCAGCAGCCCCGAGGCGTGCAGCGAAGCGATGAACTGCTGCAACTCATCCAGCGTGAGCTGCTGGCCGGGGAACTGCTTTTCGAACTGCTGCTTGATCTGCTGGAGTGAAGTACGCCCATCGAGCATCTTCAGCAGGGCGTATTCTTCCTCCTGGAAGCGGTAGTATTGCAGGGCCAGCGGATCCTTCACGATCCAACTGGTGCGGCCCTCGTAGCAGTGCTGCTGCGCCGTGAGATCGGGCCGGACGCGCAGCGGCACGTGGCGCTGCGGCTCGCCAGCCTGCGAAGCCGGCTGCGGCTTCTGGCGATGCCGTTGAGGAGAAGCTGCGATCACGGGGGGCAGACTCGCTACGAGGAATGACAGGGTACTGAGCCTGCCGGTCCGCCAGTGCTCAACTGTTGCGGCTTACCAGCAGGGCATCCACCAGGTGAAGGTGTCGCGTCGCGGGGCCGGCCCCCCAAGCAAGCCCCGCGACGCTTGTTGCCACCTTCTTCAGCGTCAGCGACGCTTCACCTCGCCCGCCGGCTGCTTCGCCAGCGGAGCGGGTGCCAACTCGATAGCCACTTCGACCGTCATCCCCGGCCGCAGCAGCCATTCGTTGTTCTCCATACGGTTGTCGATCCGGGCGGTGACGCGATACGCGCCATCGGCCTGCACATTAGGATCGACAAACGTCACGCGGCCCGTGAATCGTTCCAGCCGTCCGCGTTCCAGCTCGGCCAGCACGTGGATCGGACGGCCGCTCACCTCGCCGGCGCCGAACTCGCGGGCGTTGACAAAGCCCTCGACTTCAAGCTGATCGAGCCGCACGGCGGTAAAGACGGTTTCGCCTTCCTCGACCCACTCGCCCACCTTCTTCTTCACGTCGACGATCATGCCGGCCAGCGGCGAAAGGATGCAGCGGCGCTGAATCTCAAGCTCCGCGGCTTCCAGTTCGGCCTGGCGGACATCGCGCGTGTAGGCGGCCATCCGCTGTTCGAGTTCGGCCTGCTCGATTTCGAGCGTGGCCCGCTGCACGTTGAGCTGAACGCGGCGCAGTTCGCCCGAGGAATAACTGTTGGGCGCCTTGCGATTGGCTTCGAGCATCAAGGAGTACTCAGTTTCAAGCACCTTGGCGGCCGCCTTGGCGTACCGCACTTTGACATCGTTTTCGGCCAGTTGCTTGGCCTTGTCGCGTTCGCGCTCGGCCGACAGTTTCTTGGCCCGGGCCAGGCTGTCGTCGATCTGCACCAGCCGCATGCCAGGCTCGACTTCCATACCGGGCCGGGCTTCGACGGCCGTGAGCACGCCCGAGGCCTGCGCCGGCACATCAACCTGATCGATCAGCGACACCAAGGCGTGCGGGATACGGACGTAGCCGTCGGAGCCGTTCGCGGTTTGGCTCCGGCCGTCGCCCGCTCCGGCTAAGGCCGCCGCCAGGGTGACCACATGCAGTAACGTATTCAAGGTGGGGGACCTCCGCGTACGGTGTTGACGTGCGCCGCCTGTCGCACGTTCACGTTTGGAAGTGTTTGCCGCCGGGCAAGCTTCGGTTGTCAACGTTGCCCCGTCACGCGTTGTGGATGAATCGTGCTCAGACGGTCGCTGTTCAAGCGGCGGCGGCTTGATCCTTCGACCGCGCTGCCGCCGGACTAAAACAGGATGCGAGATTGGACGAACGCCCACAGGTCGTGCAGCCACACGTAGCCGATCGACCGGCTGCCGCACACCACCTTGGCAATCACCGTGGCACCGGGCCGCAGGTGCGGCAGTTGGTCGCGATCGAACGCTACCTTTACGGCCACGCTGTTGCCAGCCTCGCCGTGCACTTCCGCCCGGCGGTGAATCTCCTTCACGCGACCTTCGTAGGTAACGCCCGGATCGGTGGCCAGGATGAACTGCACCCGCAGGTCTTCGCCGTATTCCTTCTGCGCCCAGAGGATGTGGCCCATGCGATCCTCAGGCATGCGGATATCCAGTTCCCATTCGCCATCGGGATTGGCCACCGACAGCAGCACCTGGCCGCGTTCCACCGGCCGGGCCATCAGCCGGTCGTGCACGTCCCAAGTGGTGACAATGCCGTCGATCGGGCTGAACACCCGCAATTGCCGCTTCTGGTGTTGCGCCAGTTCGAGCTGCTCGTTGAGCGAGATGGTGGTTTGCTGCAACTGAGCCAGTTCGCCGCGCAGGCGATCCTTTTCCGCAGGCCGCAAGTCACGCTCCGAGAGCAGCGTGTTCTGCACGGCCCGAGCCCGTTCGGCCGTGGCGGCAATCTGGCCTTCGAGGCTGGCAATGCGTTCTTCAAGAGCCGGGTTTTCCAGCTCCAGCAGCGGCTGATCCTGGCCGGCTTTCACTGCGTCGCCGTGCCGCACGTGGACCTTGGTCACCACGCCCGACACGTTGGCGAACACTTCGCGCCGCGCCACCGGTTGCAGGATGCCGCGGCCTTCGAGCTTCAAATCGGCCGGGATCAAACACAGCGCCGCGATCACCGTCGCACAGATGCCGCCGACCACGGCCCAGCGCGGAGCCGTGATCGCCGCGAAGGGGCTGGCCAACTTCCGGCACAGGTTCACCAGCACGCCGCCGTCGTACGCCAGGCTGTTGGCCACGGCAATCGCCGCGTGATCGCGCACCGGCTCGATCCGAGCGGCAATCCGTTCGCGCGGCCGAGCATCGTCGATCTGCTCGACCATCAGCACGCCGATGGCTTTTACGCCGGGGCGGCGGTCGCCATCCTGGCTGCCGGGCGGAAACAGCGGATAGACCGCCAAGAGCCGCGATTGCGATTCGTCCAAGTACCGCTGGGCGGCCGATTCCAACTGCGGCGGCAGGTTGGTCGCTTGGCCGTCGTACCAGAGCGGCTCGCCGCTGGCCGCCACGGCTTCGGCCAACTGGTTCATCAGCCGCACCATGTCGCTGCGAGGATCGAAACGATCCTGGCCGCTGATTGCCGTCACGGTCATCCCACCGCGCTGCGCCACGGCCAGCGTCACGCGATCGCACTCGAGGATGCGTCGTCCTTCGTCACAGATGCGGCGCGACGTTTGCCCCAGGTCCAAGCTGCCGTGGACCATGCGAGTGAAGGCTTCCAGCCGGTTCCACACCGCTTGCCGGTCGCGGAACTCGCGGAGCTGACGATCCTTCAGATAGTCGCCCGCCAGCGCACAGGCTTGGAGCAGGTAGCTGATGTATCCGCGTTCGGTGGCCGCATTGGCCCCGGGCCGCTGAAAGACCTCGAGGATGCCTTGCACCTCGTCGTGGTCGCGAATCGGGCCCAGCAGCAACAGGAACGGCGTGGGGTTGCCGGTATCGGCCGTACCCGAGCCCGGAGCAATCGCGGCCGGCTCGCCGCCAGCGAACACCTGGGCGAGCAACTGGTCGTGCATCTTTCGCCGCTGGGGATCGGCCAGTTGGGCCTGATCCAGTTGCACCTGGTATTCCAGGGCCAGCGTGCCGCCGGGCTTGCGCATCCAGACGGCGCCACCCACGGCCCCCAGGGCGCTGACCACACGCGAAAGCAATTCGCCGTAGAATTCAGGAGGTGTCAGGCCGGCTCGTGCCAGCTTGGCCATTTCCGACATCAAGGTACGGATGCGCACGCGCGCTTCTGCGACCTGCTTCGGATCGACGGTTTGGATGGTCATGCCAGTTGTGAGCCGCTGGAGTTGGGGGGCTTCCTGTCCTCGGGGAGCGGAGGGCAGGGGGCAAACCGTTGCGTGCTGACCACCAGGCCGCTAGCGAGCAGCGTGATCTGCTATCACGAAGGCCCGCTCAGGCCGCAAAGTTTGCCTGACCGGTACAATCGGCCCGGACTGGCCGCAGCCTTGAACGAAAGATCATTTTGGTCTCAAGAATCGCCCTGCATTGGCCGCTGCTGGCAACCGGGTGCGGGGCCAGCAGCCACGAGCTGGCGCCGGCCGCGCTTGCTTGACAGCATTCCGCGCCCCCCTAGGATGAATCGCTCGTCGTCTCCCCGTCGCGGCCGATGATCCGCCGCCCGCCCCCCGCTAACGCCGCCCATTTCTCAAGGAACCGATCCATGCAAAAGCGACCACGGCAAACCCGGCTCCCTGGCATGGACGACGACGAGCCCCAGCGATCTTCCCCGGAAAAGCGCCCCAGGTCCAAAGACACCAGCAAAGCCGGCGACGAAAGCACCGCCGGCCCAGCCGCGCCGGTGCGTGGCTCCAGCAGCGGACGCGGCAGCCGCGGGGCAGGGCAACGGGCCAGCCGCAGCGCAGGCGAGATCAAGCGGGTGGAGCCGTCGGTCCCCGTGCCAGGCACCCTCGATCCGGGCGTGAACTACAAGGACGAACTGTTGGAGATGCCGCTGGCAGTGCTGCCAGAAGGTGTGCCGGATGGCGTGCCCGATCTGCGCGGCAAGACCGTATACGCGGTGGACGCGGCCTCGCTCATCTTTCAGGTGTTCCACGCCATCGCCGAGATGACCAACCCGCTGGGCCAACCGGTCAACGCGGTGTACGGCTTCACGCGCGACATCTTCAACCTGCTGGAACAGAAGAAGCCCGACTACTTGTTCTGCGCCTTCGACTTGCCAGGCGCCACCATCCGCCACGACCAGTACGAGGAATACAAGGCCCACCGGGATGAAATGCCCGACGAGCTGGCGCCGCAAATCGGGATGATCATCCGCATGCTGCAAGCGATGGATGTGCCGATCCTGGCGCACGAAGGCTACGAGGCCGACGACGTGCTGGCCACGCTCGCCCGCCAGGTTGAAGAGCACGGCGGCGAGTGCATCCTGGTCACCAGCGACAAGGACTGCCGGCAACTCATCACCGATCACGTCCGGCTGTACAACGTCCGCAAGGATCAGATCTTTGATCGCGCGGCGCTCGAAGCCGAGTGGGGCATCCGTCCCGACCAGGTGGTCGATTTCCAGGCGTTAGTCGGCGACTCCGTGGACAACGTGCCCGGCGTGCCGTTAATCGGCCCGAAGATCGCCAAGGAACTGCTCCAGGAATACGGCACGCTCGATGAAGTGCTTGCCCGCGCCGGCGAAATCCGCGGCAAGAAGCGCAGCGAAAACCTGCAAACGTACAAGCACCAGGCATTGCTGAGCCGCGACCTGGTGCGGCTGCACAACGATCTGCCGCTGCGCATTGATTGGAAGCGGGGCGAAACCGCGCACATGGACCGCGAAGCCGCCTTGCCGCTGTTCGAGGAATGGGGATTCCACGGCTTTGCAGATAAGATTCGAGCTGAGCTCGATGCCAGGCATGCTCCCAGCCGCTGGGAAACCCGGTGCGAAGTCATCGAGCAAATCGATGCGTTGCACTCGCTGGTGTCGCAGTTGCGGCAGCAACGCTCCATTGCGCTGCGTGTGCGGGGAACCCATCCCTGGCCAACCTGGGCGGACCTCACGGCGATTGTCTTGGCCAGCGAGGCAGGGCAGGCGTACTACATCCCCATGGCGCCGCCCAACGGTTCGCTGGAAAGCCTGGCGCTCAGCTACGAGTTTCCTCATGCGCTTCCGGCCGCCGAGGTCGTGCCGATCCTCAAGCCGCTCTTGGAGGATGAAGGCATCGCCAAGGTCGGCCACAACCTCAAGTACGACACGATTCTGCTGCGGCAGGCGGGCGTGAAGCTCGCCGGGCAAAAGCTCGATCTGTACGTAGCCAGCTACCTGCTGGATGCGGGCGAGCGCAATCACTCGCTGGAAGAACTCACCAAACGATATTTGCGGCATACGTTGCCGCGTGAAGATGCCCATGGGCATCTGGGCACCTCGATTTCCAGCGGTAACACGCGGAGCAGGACCGGCAGCGCAGCCTCGACAGAATTGCCGGTACACGAAGCGGCGGCCCAACGCGTGGATGCCTTGTGCCGGTTGCAGCCGGTGCTGTGGCAATACCTGGAGCAGGCACAGTTACTGTCCCTGTACCAGGATCTGGAGCGTCCGCTGATCGACGTACTCGCCGAACTGGAGCTCAACGGCATTTACGTCGACCGGCAGCGGCTCGCGCAGCTCAGCGAGCTGTATGCCAAGCGGCTCGTGGAACTGGAGCAATCGATCTATCGCCTGGCCGGGCGCGAGTTCAACATCGCCTCGCCCAAGCAGCTTCAAGAGGTGCTGTTCAACGAGCTGGGCTTTGCAGCCAAGAAGAAAACCCGCACCGGCATCAGCACCGAGGCCTCGGTGCTGGAGGAGTTGGCCGAAGAACACGAGCTGCCACGGCAAATCCTGGAGTACCGGCAGTTCGCCAAGCTCAAGGGGACGTATGTTGATGCGTTGCCGGGCATGATCAACCCGCGTACCGGCCGCGTGCATTGTTCGTTCAATCAAGCGGTTACGGCAACCGGACGGCTGAGCAGCAGTGACCCCAACCTGCAGAACATCCCAATCCGTACAGAGGAAGGCCGCGAAATCCGTTCGGCATTCCAGCCAGGGCACGAAGGCTGGCAACTGCTGGCGGCCGATTATTCACAGATCGAGCTGCGAATATTGGCTCATTTCAGCGGCGACGAGGCACTGTGCGGAGCGTTTGAGCGCGACGAGGACATTCACCGCGCGGTGGCGGCCGAAGTGTACGGCGTGCCGTTGGCGGAAGTTACATCGCAGCAACGACGTAACGCCAAGGCGGTGAATTTTGGCATCATCTATGGCCTGTCGCCGTGGGGGCTCGCCAAGCAACTTGGAATCGAGCAGGACGAGGCCGCGGCGTTCATTGATGCGTATTTCCAGCGATACCCCCGCGTCGAGGAATTTCTAGCCCAAGTACTGGCAGAATGCCGTGCTAAAGGGTATGTTAGAACCATCCTGGGACGTCGCAGAGCCATCCATGGCGTCAGGTCCGGCGTCCACCGTCAACGGAACCTTCCGGAACGGACCGCAATCAACACCGTGGTTCAAGGTTCCGCCGCCGATATCATCAAGTTGGCGATGATCCGCCTACACGATCGCTTGCAGGCGGAGCCCATTGCCGCGGCTATGCTGTTGCAAATCCACGACGAGTTGGTGTTTGAAGTTGCCGACCGTCACGTTGCGCAGTTGGCCGCGTTGGTGGTGCAGGAGATGTCCAGCGTTTACCCGCTCAACGTTCCCTTGAAAGTGGACGTATCGGCGGGTGCAAATTGGGCGTCGCTGCAGCCGATACCTTGATCAGCCAACGGCTTTTCGCACTGTCCCAGTCGCATCCGTCATGCCTCGGCCGCTTTCAGGTCTGGCCATTCGATTCCCGATATGCGCCGGTCGGAGCGGTCCTGCCTCAAAATCCAAATCGTTTGAAACGTCCTGTTCGCCACATGCATGGAGGTTCTGCGTGGTGAAGATCCGTATTTAGTGGTTTCGTCGTCCGATTCGGTCTGCCAGCCGCTGCGCGAGCCTCCAGGCGGATTGCAGCAAGCGCTCCGCGATGCCATCGCAGCCGTCGGTTGAAGGAGCCTGCAGGGTGGATTCCTCCCGCCGTTGCCTCTCGGGTTCGCGCTCGCCTGGTGCCCGCCACTTGCCGGTGCTGGGTCTATTGGGCGGCGTGGCCAGCGGCAAGAGCTATGTCGCCAACCTGCTGGCAAAGCACGGCGCCGCGGTGCTGGATGCCGATCGGGCAGGGCACCAGGTCCTGGAACAAGACGAGGTCAAGGCCACGCTACGTCAGCGGTGGGGAGACCGGGTTTTTACGCCCACGGGCGAGGTCAACCGGAAAGCTGTCGGGGAGATTGTATTTAACGACCCAACCGAGTTAAAATTCCTGGAAGCCGTCACGCATCCGCGGATCGGTTGCCTGCTCCAGGAACAGATTGAACTTCTCCTCCAGCAAGGCGCTCCAGCCGCCGTCCTCGATGCCCCGGTCATGCTCAAAGCAGGCTGGGATGCCATGTGCGACGCGATCTGGTTCGTTGACGCACCCCGCCCCACGCGTTTGCAACGAGCCCTACAGCGAGGCTGGACCGAAGCCCAGTTCGATGCTCGAGAAGCCGCGCAGGAGTCGTTAGACGAGAAACGCCGCAAGGCCACGGTCGTGATCGACAACGCCGGCGACAGCGAGGCCACGGCGGCCGCGGTTGCCCGGCATTGGCGGCAGTTTCTCGATCAGGTGCGCACGTCCCCGTGCGTGTCGGTGCCCTCCTCCCCAGCAGATCGTTAAGCAGCCCGGACCGAAACAATCCAAGCAGGGTTCAACCTTGACCGGCGGCGTTTGCCGCGTCCCGGGACACGTTTCCCTCAAGTCCTCAAACCGGAACAGAAAACAATACCCAATGTCGGACCGCTGCCGGGGACAGCATCCCCGGCGTGCCGTCCATGGTCCTACCCCATTGTCCATCCCACCTGAAACGCGAGGCGAAGTGATCGTTTGGCGGAACGTGCAAGTGAAGGAGCGAGTGATTGACGGGCAGACCGGCGGCCAGGTGCTGGCCTGCCGTGGTTGGTAAGCAGTTTCCCTCCGGCGTTTTGTCGGCACCGCCGGTGTCGCGCCGGACCGCGATCCTGAGTTTCTCCTGAAATTTGGCCCTTCCGAACGCATCCCCAACCCACCGCCGAGGCATTCTCGCCATCGGCAAGCGTGCTCATCGGAGTTGTCTGTCATGACCGAAACCAAACGCAAGACCACGGATGAGAAGGTTCGGAAAAGCGAATCCCGAACCGGCGTGCGCAAAAAATCGGCGCCCCCCGACGACGCTACCACTTCTACGGCGATCGATTCCGATCTGCACAACGGTGAGCCGATTTCGCTGGCTGAGGAGCTGGCCGAGGAAGGCAGCCTGGTCCGCGATGAAACCCACGAACACTACGAACGGATCAAGCGCGGCAACATCCACATTGCCGAACTGCAGAAGCTCTCGATGCCCGAACTGATCGAGGTTGCCAAGCGCGAGAACGTCAAGGAAATCACCGGGGTCAAGAAGCAGGATCTGATCTTCAACATCCTCAAGGAGCGCGTGAAGCTCAACGGCCTGATGTTCGGCGAAGGCACCCTGGAGGTGCTGCCCGACGGCTTCGGCTTCTTGCGCAGCCCCGATTACCACTACCTCTCCTGCCCGGACGACATCTACGTTTCGCCCAGCCAGATCCGCCGGTTCGGCCTGCGGACGGGCGCCACGGTGAGCGGCCAGATCCGCCCGCCCAAGGAAAACGAGCGGTACTTCGCCCTGCTGCGCGTGGAGGCGATCAACCACCACGATCCCAACCTGCTCTCGGAAAAGGTGTTCTTTGACGACCTGACGCCCATGCACCCCAACAAGCGGCTGGTGCTGGAGCACGATCCGTCGGAGATCGAGATGCGGGTGGTCGACCTGATCACCCCGCTGGGCTTTGGCCAGCGCGGCCTGATCGTCAGCCCGCCCCGCGCCGGCAAGACGATACTGCTGCAGAAGATGGCCAAGGCGGTCCTCACCAACTACCCGGACGCCTACGTGATCATGCTGCTGATCGACGAGCGGCCGGAAGAAGTGACCGACATGGAACGGCAGGTGAAGGGCCCCAACTGCGAGGTCATTTCGTCCACCTTCGACGAAGCCGCCGCCCGCCATATCCAAGTGTCCGAGATGGTCATCGAAAAGGCCAAGCGGATGGTGGAATACGGCGTGGACGTGGTGATCTTCCTCGACAGCATCACCCGGCTGGCCCGGGCCTGGAACGCCGAGTGCCCCAACTCGGGCAAGCTGCTCTCGGGCGGTGTCGACGCCAACGCCCTGCAGCGGCCCAAGCGGTTCTTCGGTGCCGCCCGCAAGGTCGAGGAGGGCGGTTCGCTCACGATCATCGGCACGGCGCTGGTCGATACCGGCAGCAAGATGGACGAGGTGATCTTTGAGGAGTTCAAAGGCACCGGCAACCTGGAGATCGTGCTGGATCGCCGGCTGGTCGACAAGCGCATCTGGCCGGCCATCGACATCAACCGCAGCGGTACCCGCCGCGAGGAGATGCTGCTGGATCGGGAAGAATACCGCCGGGTGTGCATCCTCCGCCGGGTGCTCAACGAGATGAACGCCCCCGAAGCGATGGAACTGCTCGTGAGCCGGCTGCAAAAGACCAAGAGCAACGCCGAATTCCTGATGAGCATGAACGCCAGCAAGTAGCCGTCCATCCGCGACTTGCTGCAATTGCTACCCAGGACAACACGGACCGATTCCCAGCGCCGCCCCGCGGAAAAACTCCGTCGGGGCGGCTTTTTTGTGCGCTAAAGGTGGCATCGGCGACGACGCAAGCGGAAGCTGACCCGATCGCCGGTATGCAAATTGCTCCGAAAAAGTGATCGGGGGCGAGCCGGAACCGGTATTGCTCGTATAGCGGCCGACGTCTGTGTTGCATGAGGCCGCGGGCAGTCCGAACTCCAGTCAACCTGCTATAGACCTCGCGATCCAAGGAGTGCCACCATGCACGTCCTCAAAGTCATGACGCCCAACGTGCACACGATCAGCCCGGACGCCTCGCTCGTCGAGATTGCGCAGTGCATGAGCGAGAACCAGGTCGGCGTGCTGCCCGTGGTGGAGGATTATCAAGTCGTCGGCCTGGTGACCGACCGCGACATCATTACCCGCGCGATCGCCCAGGGTGCCGATCCCACCACAACCACGGCTGCCGACGTGATGACGCGCGACGTGCAGACGGTTTCCGACTATCAGACCGTAAACGATGTCGAAGAACTGATGCGGCGCAAGCACATCCGCCGCGTGGTCGTCCTCGATCGCCACAATCACCCGGTGGGCATTGTTTCGCTGGACGACCTGGCCACCCGCGTATCGCCCCAGGAAGCCGGGCAGGTGCTCAAGAAGGTTTGCGAGTAAGCCGAGTCCCTGACCGCGACGGGAGCCATTACCGCGACGCGTTACTGGGCGGCATCCAGCAGTTGGGCAATCGTCTGTTCAAACAGCGCATCGCCGCCGAACTGCATCCCCAGCGCTCGCAATTTGCCCGTCTCAATCTGGTGCTTGGGCTGCGTCTGGCCGCCGCGGATCTCGCTGTTGCTGCCCGCTAGCCGTTTGGCCGTGGTGGCGACATCGTACTCGGAGATGTACCGGTCGTAGCAGTTGTACGCCTGGCCGGCAATTCCTTCGGCGGTCAGCAGGATGCCAACCGCCTTGGCCACGTCGGCGGCATGCACCTCTTTACCGCCCCGGCGGCACTCGACCGGTTCGCCCCGCGCAACGGCGGTCACCAGGTCGAACCATTTGCTGTTCTGAGGGCGATGGGCCAGGCCGTACACACCGGTGGGCCGCAATGCACAGACCTCGTAGCCCTTGCCCAGCCCGTAGCTGTGCACGAACTTTTCAAGCGCCGCCTTGTGGGCTCCGTAGTGGCTCTTGGGCCAGAGCGGGTGTGCCTCGTCCAACGGGCGATCGTCCAGAATGACGTCGTGCACCGCGCACGTGGAGATGAACACGAACCGCTTCACGCCCGCGGCCCAGGCGGCCTCCATCAATTGCAGAGTGCCCAGGATGTTCACCCGGGCAAACTCCAGCAGGTCGCCTTCGCCGCCCATGAAACCACCGGCCGGATGATACAGGGCCGAGTGCACCACGGCGTCGGCTCCGGCCACCAACCGCCGACTGGCTTCCTCATCGCCCAGGCTGCCCTCCACCCATTGGACGCTGTCCGCATACCCTTCCAGGCCCGAACGATCGCTCTCCGGACGATACCACGCGTTAAGCGTATGACCGCACTGACGGGTCAGGTGATCGATGATGTACCGGCCAATGAACCCGGTCGCACCGGTGAGAGCAACGCGCATTGGCGAACCCTTGTACGGTTGCAGAACGTGGCCACCGCAGAACGCGGCCTGTATCGCCCAGGCTCTTCATGGGCACTGCGCCCCATGCCTGAACGGACTGCGCACGATGGCCAGCAACTTGGCAGCAACATGCCCAGCCATTGCTGTGGCATTCTGAACCGCAGTCTAGGCGACGACGCGACAGGTGGCAAACGGCGGCGCGCAGCATCCCACACAGCTTGCCACGTCCGATTGACGTGAGCAGGCGGTTTAGCCTTTGTACTTGCCCAAGATCAGGGCAATGTTCTGGCCGCCAAACCCGAAGCTGTTGGTCAGCACGTAGTCGATCTTCTTTTCACGGGCCTCGTTGGGCACGTAATCGAGATCGCATTCGGGATCGGGGTACTCGTAGTTGATGGTGGGCGGCAGCACGCCATCGCGAAGCGCCAAGAGCGAGATGATGACCTCGGTCGCGCCGGCGGCGGCAATCAAGTGGCCCGTCATGCTCTTGGTGCTGGAAACCGGTGTCTTGTACGCCAGGTCGCCAAACACCTGCTTGATGGCCAGGGTTTCCACCTTATCGTTCACGGCCGTGCTGGTACCGTGAGCGTTGATGTAGCCGATCTGCTCGGGGTTCAGCCCGGCGTCTTGCAGGGCCAGTCGCATGCAACTGGCGGCACCGCGTCCCTCGGGGTGCGAATCGGTCACACGGAAGGCGTCGGCCGTGGAACCGTAGCCGACGACTTCGCCCAGGATCTCGGCACCGCGGGCCTTGGCGTGTTCCAATTCCTCGATGACCAGCATGGCGGCGCCTTCGCCCAGCACGAAGCCATCGCGCTTGAGGTCGAACGGCCGCGAGGCCTTGGTCGGCTCGTCGTTACTGGTGCTCAGGGCGGTGAGCAGGTTGAAGCCCGTCACGCCAAACGGGTGAATCATGCTGTGGGTGCCGCCGGTGAGCATCACGTCGACGTCGCCGCGGCGGATCATCTCCACGGCTTCACCAATCGCCTGGCTGCTGGCGGCACAGGCCGTCAGGCAGTTGGCGTTGGGGCCCTGGCAGTTGAACAGGCTGGCCACGTGCCCAGCCGGCATGTTCGGTTCCTGCTCCAGTTCGGCGACCGGGTTCAGGATTTCCAGGCCCGACTTCGTGAAACGGACAATGTCTAGCTTGTTCTGTTCCTCGCCGGTGAGGGCGCCGACCACCATGGTGGTGAAGCGTTCGAACTCCTGGTTGCCTTCACCGCTGCCCATGTAGACGCCAAAGCGGGTCGGCTCCACGTCGCCTTCCTTCAGTCCCGCCGAAGCCATGGCGGCCTTGGCGGCGCCAATCGCAAAGCGCGTGTGGCGGCCCTGGTACTTCCATTTCTCAGGGTCTTCACCAGCCTGCGAGAGGTCCCAGTCGCGCACTTCGGCCGCGATTTGGGTGGGGAAATTGCGGGCATCGAAAATGGTGATCCGGCCCACGCCCGACTCGCCCGCCACAATGCGTTTCCAGGCGGAGTCGAGGTCGGTGCCCATCGGCATCACCCAACCCATCCCCGTAACCACAGCTCGTTTCCGCATGGTATGTCGACCCTGTCGAAATAGGCCGAGCCCTCCGCACCCTTGAGGGGACGGGGGGCATCTATCGAATTGCCTGAATGGAAGTCGCCCGTTTGGAGCTCGCCGCTCACCTTGCCAATTGGTAGCGCGAGCACGGCCTTGCGCGTTACTCGCCTGGCAGGCTGTCAGGACGAAGGTTAACCGGAGTTGCGAAAGAACGCGGCCGCGGAGGCTTCCAGGCCCGGCGGAGGCTGCAGCCGGCTGCCGTCAGCAGCGCGGCCCACCTCGTACACGCCCAGCAGGTTCATCATCGCCAGCAGTTCGGCGGCGCCGAACAGCCGGCGGGTGCGCTCGGTCTGCAGAACGTTGGCGAAAAACACATCAACTTCGGCCTGCAGTTTCCCGTTCACGTGGGCCTGGCCGGCTACCTGCGCACCATCTTCTTTAAGGTATTCCAGGACCGACGTATAGACCAGGGTATCGCCGGGGCGGGCCGCGAAGTAGAACTGCGCCTTGTTCACCTTCGCCAGGATCATGTTGCCGGTCAGGCCCTGGGCCTCGGCTACCAGGATCCCGCCCGCCTGCGCAAAGCCCTCCACGATCAGCGAGGCCGGCATCACCGGATAACCGGGAAAGTGGTCGTGCAGGTGGTCCTCGGCCAACGAGACGTTCTTCACGCTCTTGGCGCTGCGGCCGCTTTCAAACTCGAGGAAACGGTCGATCCAATACCACCGCATACCAGTCCTACCTTTTGCTGTCGGCCATTGCAGTCCGCGCTGCCAGCCAGGCCACCGCCGGGCTGCGATCTCGTAGCGCCTCCCGCGCCCGGTTGCTCGGCCCCGCACGTCGCGAAGTAAGCCCGGGGCAGTTGCAGCCTCGCTATCCTCGTGCGGCGGCTACCGCTGAGCCCAGCGTCCCAGACCCCGCCCACGGTTCTTGCGGCCCTTGGCATCCGTACGCCCGCGGGCGAAACGCGGGCAGGGCAAGCCGCGGCGTTCCCCCGCCTTCGTCGATCGCGGTCTGGTGAGCCGCGTGAGCCGCGGCTCCCCGTCCCAGCGTCCTTTGCGCGGCGTCCTCGTACCCAGCCCGGCGCACCACATCCGTAGTACGCCCTTCGGAATGCCGGGCACCATGGCGTCGCAACCGCGTTACTTGGCGTTGACCTTCGAAGCCACGTACGAGCAGATCGTGTCCACCGTGAACAGCTTGGAGAAGTCCTTCACCTCGGGGTTCTTTTCGAACTCGGTGAGGTCGGCAAACGGCATCCGCTTGCGCAGCTCTTCCAGGCCCTGCGGGGTCAGCTTGCCGTCCTGCACGTACTGGGTGTCGGTCAGCAGGTTTTCGGGGAACAGTTCGCCGCGGGGAATCTTGATGTCGAAGGTCTTTTCCAGACGGAACACGATGTCGAGGAAGTCAATCGACTCGGCGCCCAGATCGCCCGTCAGCGTGGCTTCCGGGGTGACTTCGTCTTCGTCCACGCTCAGCGCGTCGACCAGGATTTCCTGCACCTTCGAGAAGATCTCGGATTTGTCCATAGGGGCAATTCTCCCGCGTAATCAAAAGTAGAAGTTGGTTTCGTTCCGTAGTTGGGTAGTGACACTTCCTCAAGCTGCGCCGCGTGGGCGCTACCCGGCAACCAGCCACGCCACGCTGGCACTGACAGCAGCAGCCGCAACTGCCCCGGGCGCGGTAGCTGCCGATATTGCTTCCAGCGGTGGCAGGGGGCGACGCGCAGGCGGCGTCAGGCCTGCTCGGGCGACTGGCGAAGGATGGCGTACAACTGGCGCAGCGAATGCTTCATAAACTCGTCGCGAGCCGCCAACTGAGGATCGCTGTCGGCGAGGTTCGACGAGTGCAACACCAGTCGGCCCGATACTGCAACCTTGTCGTCCACCGTCCCTTGCGCCTTGAGCTTGGTCGATGCACCCTCGCGCGAGACGATCGACGCTTCAATCCGCAGCGTCTGTCCTGGCTCGACAAAGTTCGCGTACTTGATCCCGCGGGCATCTTCCAGCAAGACGAGGCTGTGCGCGAAATCGTCCGTCACCCGCACCAGCCAAGCCCCGGCCTGAATCAGCGTTTCCAGCATCATCACGCCGGGCATCACCGGCGCGTTGGGAAAGTGATCGGCCAGATACTCTTCTGCCAGCGAAAGGTTCTTGTGTGCCGTGATCGCCTTACCGGGCTCGAGATCCACGATGCGATCAATGAGCGAAAACCGCATGGAACCCCAAGCTCCTTACCAGGTTAAACCAGCCAATTTAACCGCCAGGGTTTGCGCAGACAATAAACTTCACACTTCGGGAACAAACTGCCTTTGGTGTATCGACAATTCCACTCGATCCGTCCAGGCAATTTGGCCAAACTTTTTGGCGTCGGATGGGCCAAAATGTCACAACCGCCGTCGCGGCGGCGGGCTGCGGCCTGGGTAAAAGCATAAGCGGGGCAAGCTGTTCCGACAATTCGGTCATCTAGAGAATACTGCCCCCCTCGCACGTGGTGATTGCCGCCATCGGACGCCACGTTTCTTCGCCCGCCGAACCTCCAGGCCCAGCAAAGCCGTTCCCGGCTTCGCCGAATCGCCGCAAGTTAAAGCCGCATGGCAACTTGGAATCAGGCGATGCCGCCTTCCCGCAGCCGGGCCCCGCTGCCCACCAGCCGCCGCCGGCACGGCACGTGGTTTGATCCGTGCCCGCCTCCAGAGGTGGTTGCTTTCCCATCTACCGCGAAAAGGGTAAAACCGCAGGCGCTGCCCGCGAGGCGTGGGCAGTTAGCTCCCTATTCCTCTTTCTTACCAGCGGGTAGTTCACCATGAGCGACTGGATTCAACAGCTATTGGGTGACGAAGCGGACACGCTCTTGGGGCATCGTTGCCAAACCATCCCAGCCGATCAGTTGCACCTGCCCGGCCCCGACTTCATCGACCGCATTTTCTACCCCTCGGATCGCAACCCGCGCGTGCTGAACAACCTCGCCCGGCTTTACAACACGGGCCGCCTGGCGGGCACCGGCTACGTGTCGATCCTGCCGGTCGACCAGGGTATCGAACACTCGGCCGGGGCGTCGTTCGCTCCCAACCCCGAGTACTTTGATCCCGAGAACATCGTCCGCCTGGCCATCGAAGGCGGTTGCAACGGCGTGGCCTCCACCTTCGGCGTGCTGGGCGCCGTGGCGCGGAAGTACGCGCACAAGATCCCGTTCATTGTGAAGATCAACCACAACGAACTGCTGACTTACCCCAACAAGTTCGACCAGATCATGTTCGGCACGGTCGAACGGGCGTACGACATGGGCGCCGCGGCCGTGGGCGCGACGATCTACTTTGGCTCGGAAGAATCGTCGCGGCAGATCATCGAGGTGGCCCAGGCCTTCGAGGCGGCTCACGAGCTGGGCATGGCCACCATCTTGTGGTGCTATCTGCGCAACCCGGCGTTTAAGACTTCGCAGGCCGATTACCACGTGTCGGCCGATCTTACCGGCCAGGCCAACCACCTGGGCGTGACAATCCAGGCCGACATCATCAAGCAGAAGCTGCCGGAGAACAACGGCGGCTACACCGCCCTCAAGTTCGGCAAGACCTCGCCGCTGGTCTACGAGAAGCTCACCACGGACCACCCCATCGACTTGTGCCGGTACCAGGTGGCCAACTGCTACATGGGCCGCATCGGCCTGATTAACTCCGGCGGCGCCAGCGCCGGCGCGTCCGACCTGCGCGAAGCCGTGCGCACCGCCGTCATCAACAAAAGGGCAGGGGGCATGGGCCTGATCAGCGGCCGCAAAGCCTTCCAGCGCCCGATGAAGGACGGCGCGGAACTGCTGCACAAGATCCAAGATGTGTACCTGGATCCAAGCGTGACCATCGCGTAGCCGCGGCAGCCTCGTCGCGCCAACATTGGGCTCCACCACAAGAAGCAAAACGCCGCCGTCCAGCGACATGGACGGCGGCGTTTCTTGTTGGATTGCCGACTATCGATTGCCGCAGTTCGCTCAATTGGGCTGCGGCAACGCCGAACGCGGAATCGTTCTGGCCGGAGCCGGCCGTCCCACCGTGGCTGGTCCGCCCGCCGCGGCGCGGGCCGCATGCGGGTTAAAGCCGCCAGCTCCCGGTTGCGGCAAGCTGCTGCTCGGCGGGGCTGAGCGCACCGGCTGAGCGGCGTGAGGCTGGGTGCCGGGTTGCGGCGTCCCCATGGGCCGTCCCACGTTCATCGGACGAGGCATGTCAGCCCGGGGCACTGCTGCCGATGCTGGACGCTGTGCGGCGTTACCAGGCGGTGCCGACGGCTGCCTTGGGGACCCCTGGTTGGCCACGACCGGGCGAGCCGTCGCATGCCGCTGTGCCGCGACTGGCTGTTGGGCCGCGGGACTGGGGGCCACGGCACGTTGAGCCGCCGGGCGGGGGCCATCCGGTTGCCGCATGGCGTGGATCATCTGTTCGTGCGTCAGCGGTACCGTCCGCGCAACGGTCGGCTGTTGCGCCGGCGTGGTGCTGCCTGACTGGGAGCCGCACCAGTAGCCGGCGGCGAAGATGATGCCGGCGGCAATCGTCGCCCCGGCCAGTTGCGCAGTCCGGGGAACCGCCGTTGCCCTGCGTCGACCGGCGGCGCGTTCTGCTTCAGCTTCGACCAAGGCCGAGTGCAAGCCCTTGAACATATGGGCCTGGTCCTTGGAAGGGATCCAGAATTGTTTGGCCATGGTGATCAGTCCACTTCTTCGATGTCGCGGTCGTAGAGCGCGTCGGTGGTACCCACAAAACCCAGGCGGCGATTGTAGAAGTTCGCCTTGTCGGCGTCGGTCCAGTAGCTGGGCAGCGTGGTCACATCCAGTTCGTTCTCGACCCAGCGGAACTTCTTCACGTGGCCATCGGCGAACGACACGTGCGCGATATCGCCTACGTGCCGGTAATGCGTGGTGGGATTGCCCGAGCTGGGCGGCTCAAGCAGCCAGTTTTCGGTGAGGCCCGGCGAGAGGTCGGAGTTGTAACCGCGAGCCGAATCGGCAAACACGATCGTCTTGGACGTGGCCTTGAGGCTGGCAAACGCGTGGGCTGGGGGCGGCACCACCTTGCCGGACTGCGGATGGATGGTGCCCGGCTGGTACACGCCCACCCAGTTCCAGTTCTCGTCGTACTGGATGCTGGTGCCGGGGCCCAGGTAGCTGGCGTTGTAGCCGAAGGCACTGGTCAGCGTGTTGAACCGCGTTTCAGTGATCGAGCTGAGGCTGAAGTCCGGGTCCTGGAACACCTCGGGGTCCTGCTCCAGGTACGGGGCCAGCAAGCCGCGATCGAAGTCCAATTGCGGCGGATTGACGCCGTCGTCGATCACCGTGGCAAACCAGTACCGCTGAACGTGCGGCTTGGCGGGATCCCACAGCAACCAGGGCACCATGTCGCCCTGCACTTCGGCGTATTGGATCCAGGCCATCGTCAATTGCCGCAGGTTGCTGCTGGCCTGGGTGCTGCGGGCAGAAGCCCTGGCGGAGTTGATGGCGGGAATGATCAGAGCGGCCAACAGAGCGATGATCGCGATGACAACGAGCATCTCGACCAGCGTGAAAGCGCGTCGTGCCTTCATAGCTCGGGTCCTTTCAGTCGAGGATCATGAAAGAAAATCGCACGGGTAGATCCTCGGAAAGACCCGCACGATTCCAGTCTCGTGGAAACGTGGTATGTAGCTTGGGGATCGGACTTTCACCGCACCGGACGTGTCCTGGAATTGCACCAGAGTTCACCCATCAAGTTGTTGGACCGCTCGAATCCTCCTTATCTGCTTCAACGGGAAGATGCGGACAAACCTCGCACTCGCCAAACGGCGATCGCTCGGTGCTTGGATCGAATTGCGGGCAGCCACATGGGGCCACCTCGGACTAGCCGGTGAACGCGCACCAGCTGACATTCAGCAAGAAAGAATCCCTTGCGGCCATCATTCAAAGCCGCAGAGTGGGAGGCCAATATGGGACAAGCCTGCCGGCTCGTCAATGACCCCGGCGAAAGTATTCCTCAACCCTGCTGCGCTACGAGAGTTGGAATCGCGAGGTGACCGTCATGTCGCTCTGCGGCTCAAGTGCATGGCCGTTCGTTTCATCCGCACGTACACCATACGCGCGGCATGCGCAATGATACGAAGTGCCCAGATTCACCACGTTTACAACGCGTGCGGCAGGACCCCGAACGCGATGGACAACGCGCTGGGGGCTTCGCCGATCAAACGTGCCGCAAAGCCAGGGCTTACTTGGCCGGCTTGTAGCCGGGAGCGGCAAAGAACGACACCAACTGCTTGCCGTCGGCCGTGTTCCAGATGCGGACTTCGCCGTCGAACGTACCGGTGGCCAGCAGCTTGCTTGCGGGATGCACAGCCAGGGCGTACACAAAGTCGCCGTGGCCGCCATAGGTGCGAACCGCCTTGCGATCAGCCGCGGTGAACTGCCGCGCCGACTTATCGGCCGAGCAGGCATATACCTGGCCATCGACCACCGCCACCTTGTGGACTTCGCCACCAAAGCCGGTGATCTCGGCGATCTTCTTGCCGTCGGCCGGGTTCCAGACCTGCACCTTGCGATCATGGCCGGCGGTCAGCACCTGCTTGCCATCGGGGCTGAACGCCACCGAGTAGACGGTGTTGCCATGCCCATTAAATGTGGCCTGCGATTCGCCATTTTCGGCGTTGAACACCTTGGAGGTCTTGTCGCGGCTGGCCGAAGCGAGCAGCTTGCCATCGGGGCTGAACGCCACGCCCAACACCCAATCGGCGTGGTCCTCGATCAGCAGTTCCTGGGCACCTGTAGCCACATCGAACACGCGGATCGAACGATCGGCAGCCGCGGAGGCCAGCTTGGTGCCTTGCGGGTTAAACGCCACGTCGAAAGCCACGTCGTTCATCGCGGCCAGGAACTTCACCAGCTTGCCGGTGGAAGCCTCAAGCAGGACGACTTCGCCCAACTGCCCCGGCGTGCCGCTAGCGACAGCCAACAGCTTGCCGTCAGGGCTGTAGGCCAGGCCGTAGGTCCGCTGGGCCACGCCACTGATCCGCCGCAGCAATTGGCCATCGGCCGGGTTCCAGACGGTAATTTCGTTGTAACCGGCGGCCGCCAACTCCTTGCCGTCGGCGCTGAACGCCAGGGCCGTGATAGGCAGTGTCGCCGGATAGGCCTCGGGAGCCGGAGCGTACTTGCGCGGAACGATCGACGACAGGGTGGCCTTGGGATCCTCGGCGTCGTACTTGGCGCCTTCCTCGATCCAGCGGCGAATCAGGTCGATCTGATCCTGTGGCAGCCGCTCGCCCTCCTTGGGCATCCACGCGTCTTTGTCCGTCTCCGAAACCAGACGCAGCAGTTCGCTGTCGTCCACGTCGCCGGGCGTGACCGGGTTGAGTGTACTGTCGCCCGGCTTCATCAACGCGTCAAACGTGTGCAACCGGTAGCCGCCCTGCGGCTGCGTGGCACCGTGGCAAGCCACGCACTTTTCGAGCAGGATCGGAGCAATGTCCTTGGCAAAGCTCACCGGCGTTTTGCCGGTAGACTTCTTGGCATCGGTCGGCTTCTTGGCGTCGGCGTTCTTGTCCGCCGGCTTTTCAGCCTTCTTTTCGGCGGATTTTTTCTCGTCCGGCTTTTTTGCTTCGGCGGCTGGTTTCTCGTCGGCCTTGGACTTGGCTTCCTCCTTAGCTTCCGCCGCGGCACCGCCAGCCTGCTTGTCCGCCTTGTCGTTGGCATCCGCCGCGTGAATCGGCAGCACAGTCAACATGCCCAAAGCCAACGCGGCACAACCAACCAAGAAACGCTTCCCAACTGACATGGCAGGTGACCTTTGCACGGTGGGCGTGGCAGGTTCCGCTACAGAACCGTGTCACAAGTGAAGGCAGGAATCCGAAGGAGGGCAGGGGAGGCCGAGCGTCTACGCATGGCAGGGCCCAACCCATTAAAGTATGCCTTCCCGTCACATTCGTTGCAACGCGCAAGGTGCCCCGGCGGCCACCTAACCCCGGTGAATTTGACAACTTAGCCCGACATTGCCGCGTGCCGAATCACCGCTCGGAAGAACGTCTCCTGGCTTTCAGTGGCGGCTGCTATGCTCGATCCACGAGCAAACAGCCCCTCCCCACCTAGCAAGGCGTGGAGCAATGCCAGGCCCCAACGTACACACAAACCGGCCGCGAAGCCTCCCATGGATCGGTGCGATGCTGCTGGGGCTGATGGCGGCCGCGTATGCCACAGCGGCCGACGACGTCCAGGAAACTGCCCTGGCAGCGACCGGTGCCCGCGGCGGTTCCGTGCGCTATCAATCAATCGGCCCTGGCGTGCGTTGCACGATCACCAGCCCCGAGGGAATCGGCCGCGTGACGCTGAAACGCCGGGGCACCGCCTGGCCTACCCCGCTGATCTTGCGGCTGGAACTCAAGGGCCTTGAATCGCTCACGCTCACCGCCGGGGGGCAGCGTCTGGAAGTTTCACTCACCAGCAACCAGCCGCACCGCCTGCTGGTCCAGCACACCGAGGACCAATCAGACGGCAGCGACGCGAAACCGCAGCCCGTCGCAGCCGATTCGCCGCTCTGGCCCAAGTTCCAGGTATTGGACGCCGCAGGCAGCGACGTTGGCTTGCGGCTGCCGCCCGAGGGCGGGTGCATCGAAGTCACCGTTCCGCCGCGGTTGCTGCAAGACGCCCAGACACTCGATATTGGCTGGATCGATTTTCATCGCGGCTGAGCGCGGCCATTACGGTAGGCAAGCGGGGGCCTTGATCTGGCAGAGGGCGACCGCCATGCTCAACAGTTCGTGCTGCCTGCACGCTCTTTACGAGCCGGCGGCCGCGCCCCACGCATCAGGAGTTCGCCCGCGTTGACGATGTTCGACCACCGCTCCCCGTCGCCGCCCGACCGGTTGCCGCCCACGGTCGACGTTCCGGCCGAATCGCCCGCCGGGGTGAATGTGGCCCGGCGTCTGGACCTGACCGCGGCCCAGATGCCCGACGCGACAGCGATCGTGGTACCGGGCGTGCGGGGCGACTACCAGCGTTACACGTTCGCGCAGCTTGCCCGCGACAGCACGCAGATCGCCCAGGGCTTGAAGGAGCTGGGCGTACGGCCGGGCTTGAGGCTAGCACTGATGGTGCGGCCGGGGTTCGACTTCGTTTCGCTGGTCTTTGCGCTGCTCAAGGCCGGAGCCGTTTCAATCCTGATCGATCCCGGTATGGGCCGCCGGCGGTTGCTGCGGTGCCTGGATGAGGTGGAGCCGCAAGGCTTTGTAGCCATTCCTGTGGTGCAGGCCATTCGGGCTATGCTGGGCCGCCGCTACGCCAACGCCCGGCTGAACGTGACCGTGGGCCGCCGTCTGTTCTGGGGCGGTTACACGCTGGCTGAAGTGCGTGCCGCCGGCCAGGCAGCCCTCGAGCGGGGCAAACGGTTTGCCTATGCGGCAGGCGGCGATGATCCGGCCTCGATCATCTTCACCACCGGCAGTACGGGGCCGCCCAAGGGCGTGTTGTACCGCCACCGCCAGTTCGACAAGCAGGTGCAAGAAATCCGCGACGCCTACGGCATCGCGCCCGGCGAGATCGACATTTCCTGCTTCCCGCTGTTTGCGCTGTTCAACTCGGCGATGGGCGTGACCACGGTCTTTCCGCGGATGGACTTCTCGCGGCCCGCCCAGGCTTCGCCGGCTCACATTGTGCAGTTGGCCAACGACCTGAAGGCCACGCAGTCGTTCGCGTCGCCGGCCGTGTGGAAGAACGTGGCCGCATGGTGCGAAGCGGGGGGATTGCGCGAAGCGGGGGCTTCGAGCGCCGTGCAAAGCAACCAGCGGCGGCTAGCGACGTTGCGCCGCGTGCTTTCGGCCGGGGCGCCGGTTTCGGCGGCCATCCTGGAATCGCTGCGCCATTTTGTGCCTGACGGAGCGACGCTGCACACGCCCTATGGAGCGACCGAGGCCTTGCCCGTGGCCACCATCGAGGCCGCCGAAGTCCTCGGCGAAACGGCCCAGCAAACCCGCCAGGGCCGCGGCGTGTGCGTAGGCCGCCGATTCCCCGGCATTCGCTGGAAGGTGATCCGGATCGTCGATGGGCCCATTGCCACCCTGGACGATGCCCAGGAGCTGCCGCCGCACGAGATCGGCGAACTGATCGTACAGGGCGACGTGGTCACGCAGGCGTACTTCAACCGCGACGACGCCAACCGGCTGGGCAAGATCGCCCCCGGCCGCGACGATCCCGAGGGGCGACTATGGCATCGGATGGGCGACTTAGGCTACCTCGATGGCCCGGCCGATGATCCCGGCGCCCGGTTCTGGTTCTGTGGCCGCATGGCGCACCGCGTCACGACACCGCAGGGACCGCTGTTCACCATCCCCTGCGAAGCCATCTTTAACCAGCACCCAGCCGTGGCGAGGACGGCGCTGGTTGGCATCGGGCCGCCGGGCCAGCAGCGTCCGGTGTTGATCGTTGAACCCAAGCCCGGCCAGTACCCGTGTTCCACCGCCGCATGGCGGGAAATGGTGGCCCAGCTGCGTGAATTCGGCGCCGCGCACGCGATTACGGCCGGGATTGACACCTTTTTGCCGCACCCGCAGTTTCCGGTCGATATCCGGCACAACGCCAAGATCTTTCGCGAGAAGCTGGCCGTTTGGGCCGCCAAGAAGCTGGGGCAGAGCTAACGCTGTAAACAGCGTCACCGGGCAGAGAAGGGAAGTGGCGTTTTCTCCGATTCTCTCTGCACTTATTCGCGTGGACGAGCAGCCGACGTTCACTGCGCAAAAAAAAGAAACCGCGTCGTCACCAGACGACGCGGTTTCCCGTCTTATTGAGTCCTCGATGGCGCACGGCGTAGCCGCCGGTATGCCGCTCTAGCGGTTCTTCCAATCGATGCCCGAGAGCGAAGCCAAGGCCAACGCCAACGCGTGCGTGCCGTCACGGCCGTGGCCTTGGGCCTTGAGGGCGACGTACAGCTGGTGGCTCAGCGCCAGACCGGGCATCGACAGGCCCATCCGCTTGCACTCATCCAGCGCGATGCCCATGTCTTTGATGAAGTGCTCGACGAAGAAGCCCGGATCGAAGTTGTTGTTGATGATCCGCGGGCCCAGGTTGGAGAGCGACCAGCTTCCGGCGGCACCACTGGCCACCGACTGCATCACGGTTTCCAGATCGAGGCCGGCCTTGTAGCCGTACAGCAGGGCTTCGCACACGCCGATCATGTTGGTGGCAATCAGGATCTGATTGACCATCTTGGTGTGCTGGCCCGCGCCCGGACCGCCCTGGTGCACAATGGTCTTACCCATCGCTTCCCAGCAGGGCTGCAGCGCGTCGACCACTTCCTTATCGCCGCCGATCATGATCGAGAGCCGGGCTTCGCGGGCTCCCACGTCGCCGCCCGACACGGGCGCGTCCACCGCGTGCACGCCCTTGGCCTTGGCGGCCTCGGCGATTTCCACGGCCAGCGAGGGCTGGCTGGTGGTCATATCGACGATGATGTTGCCTTCCTTGCTGCCGGCCAGCACGCCGTCGGGGCCCAGGATCACCTCGCGCACGTCGCTGGGGAATCCCACGATGGTGAAGACCACGTCGGAGTTTTCAGCCACGGCCTTGGGGCTATCGGCGTACTTGGCGCCCTTGGCCACCAGCGCATCGGTCTTGGACTTGGTGCGGTTGTAAACGGTGGCCTGGAACCCCTTGTCGATGAGGTGGCCGCACATGCTGTTGCCCATCACGCCCGTGCCAATCCAACCGATCCGGGTGTCACCGGGAACCACCTTACGAACCGCCATTTGCAATCCTCTTGCGTGCTGTATGGAACTGATGGAAGGAAAGGGGGTAACCGCCGCGGCAAATCAGCGAGCGCCGCGGGCAAATGCCCCGTTGAATATAGCGGAGGCGCCCCCGGCTGTCATTGCGCCGGGGGGCCCGCTACCGCTGGTCGGATAAAGGAGCGCTGTTACCAGGAGCGCGGCGTCACGCGGCCCTGCACGCGGAGCGGCAGGCCCTGGATGCGCAAGAAACCTTCGGCGTCGGTCTGGTTGTAGGAGCCGCCGCCTTCCATGGTGGCGATGCCTTCGTCGTACAAGCTGTTGGGGCTCGTACGGCTGGCCACCATGATGTTGCCCTTGTACAGGTTCAGCGTCACTTCGCCGGTGACCACCTTCTGAGCCTGGCGGATGAACGCCAGCAGGGCATCGAACTTGGCGTGGTACCAGAAGCCGTAGTAAACCATCTCGGCCACCTCGGGGGCGAGCCGGTCGCGGAGGTGCATCAGGTCGCGGTCGAGGGTGATCTGCTCGAGCAGCCGGTGCGCCTCGTAGAGGACGGTCATGCCGGGCGCCTCGTACACGCCACGGCTCTTCATGCCTACAAAGCGGTTCTCGACCACGTCGATCCGGCCGATACCGTTGCGGCCGCCGATGGTGTTCAGCGAACGCACCATCTCCAGGGCCGACTTCCGCTCGCCGTTGAGGGTGACCGGCACGCCCTGCTCAAAGCCGATCCGCACCGTTTCCACCTTGTCCGGGGCGTCCTGCGGCGAAACGGTCATGCCGAACTCGACCAGGTTCAGCCCATCCACGGTCAGGTCTTCCAGGGCGCCGGCTTCGTAGCTGATGTGCAGGCAGTTCTCGTCGGAGCTGTACGGCTTGGCGACCGAGGCCTTGACCGGGATGTTCCGCTGCTGGCAGTATGCGATCATCTCGGAACGGCCGGGGAACGCCTCGCGGAACTTGGGATCGCGCCAGGGGGCGATGATCTTGACGTTGGGATCTAGCGCCTCGGCGGCCAACTGGAACCGGCACTGGTCGTTGCCCTTGCCGGTGGCACCGTGCGCGTAAGCTTCCGCGCCCACTTCGCGGGCAACCTGCAGGCACACCTTGGAGATCAGCGGCCGGGCGATCGAGGTGCCCAGCAGATACACCTGCTCGTACTTGGCTTGCCACTGCATCACCGGGAAGGCGAAGTCGCGGCACAGCTCTTCCTGGGCGTCGACAATCCGGGCACTGGCTGCGCCGCACTGCTTGGCCTTGTTCAAGATGGCCTCGCGGTCCTCGCAGGGCTGCCCCAGATCGACGTAAACCGCGTGGACCTCGTACCCTTGGTCCTGCAACCAGCCCAAGATGACCGAGGTATCCAATCCGCCCGAATAGGCCAGAACACAGCTAGGCATGGTGCAAGACAACCCAAAACAGGTGAAAGGAAACGACGTTAGTTTTCAGCAACAATAATGGTTTTGCCGGCTCTTGTAGGCCGGGCGCTCGCCGCCCGGCGAACGGCTCCGCCAGCGTGACCTCTCTGGGTGACACGGCCTCCGCGCGTGTCTTCCCGAAATACCGTCAGAAGCAAATCAGCTTACGGATTCTGGGCCGCTTGGCAATCGGGGCCGCGGTGGAACGAACCGCGGTGGCCCAACCGCCCGCCGCTCCGCATAATGGGGGGCAGCGCGTGCGTGCGAACACGTAACGCCCGATGGATGCGTACCGACCATCCTAGCCACAATCGGCAGTGAGGGCGCGTCACAGGGCGGGCAACCGCCGCTCTTGAGGGCAAGCCCACGTCCTAAAACGATGCCAGACGAACTCCCAACCGCCGACGCTGCCCAGCAACCGCCCAAGCGGCCCTGGTGGCGGTTGCACGCCTCGACGTGGTGCCTGGTGCTGCTGACGGCGGTCATCCTGGCCGTCTTGAACATCCCTGGGCGATTTCCGCGATCCTGGGCTGGCCCCAACCGATCGGGAATCGCCCACGGTTGGCCCTGGACGATGATGGAACGTAAGGTCCCATCGGCGGGCGCAGACGAAAACCGGGCGGAATTCCTTTGGAGCTGGTCGCTGGAGACGACGCCCAATACGGTCGGACAGGAGGGCACATCCCTCATTCAATCGCCGTTTCCGGCCAGCCGCACCTTCTATCCGGCAGTCGTCGCAGGAAACGCCGCGGTAGCGATTGCGCTCGTGACTGCGGTTGTCTTCCTGGCTGAGCGAAGACGCCGGCAGCGCCGTAGCTTCTGGCAGGTCACCTTGGCGGAAAGCCTCGTCGGGTGCGCGGCTCTGGCTGCCGGGCTCGCCTGGCTGGGCTGGCAGGTGAAGCATACCGAGCGACAACGGTCCGCCGTGGCCGCAATCCACCGCGATGCCGGCACCGTTTGCTTGGATGTGCTCTGGGAGTCTCGGCTGCCCGACTGGTGGGAAGCTCTGAAATCGGGGCCTTCCAACCGCGATGTCGCCTTGGGCGACGTCGTTGACATCCACACCATCTTGGGCTCGGCCGATGCGGTGTTGAAGCGGCTAGAGCACTTGCCTGCCGTGCGCAGCTTGTATCTGGCGGACAGGCCGCTGAACGATCCAGCTCTGCTGGCGGAACTGCGGCACCTGCGCAACCTGCAATTGCTCGACGTTTCGCGTACCGGCATCGGCGATGAGGACCTGAAGCACATTGCGGCGTGCGAAACGCTCGTCGACTTGAATCTCTCGCACAACCCCATCACCGGCGAGGGGCTCAAGCACCTGCACCGCCTGCGCAACTTGCGGTTCTTGGACCTGACCAACGTGGACGTGAGCATCGAAGCCGTCGATGCGCTGCAAGCGGCCCTGCCGGAGCTCATCATCACCGATGATTAAAGCGCAGGTTGAGGTGCGAGAGCTCAGGACGCCACAGCTCTGCTTGAGCCGTACGTTTCGACTACACTTGCGGCCCTACAACCAGTCTTTCCGCTTGAAATACACCAGCATGCCCAGCGCCATCACCACGCAGACCGCGCAAAACACGGTGAAGGCGTGCGGCCAGTTCTGACCGGGCAGATCCTTGAAGTTCATCCCGAACAGGCTCGCCAGGAACGAGATCGGAATGAAGATCGTGGCGATGATCGTCAACACCTTCATCACGTCGTTGACACGGTTGGCGATGTTCGAGTTGACCATGTCGGCCAGGTTCATCGACAACTCGTGGTACGTCTCCAGAAACTCCACGCACTGGATCACGTGGTCGTACACGTCGCGCAGGTAGAGCCGGGTTTCCTCGCTCAGGCATGGATGACTTTCGCGCGTCAGGCTGTGGACCACCTCGCGCATCGGCCGCATCTGCCGCTGCATCAACAGCAGCTCGCGGCGAATCTCGTGCACCTTGAACATGCTGTCGCGACGGACGTTGGTCAGGATCTCCTCCTCCAACTGCTCCAGGCGGTCGCCGAAGTTGTCGAGGATGGGAAAAACCTCATCGATGATCGCTTCCATCAGCGCATACAGCAGGAAACTGGCGTCGTTGTGCCGCAGCCGCGAATCCTGCATCTCCAGCCGCTGGCGGATCGGCGCCCAGGGATCGCCCGGCATGCCTTCGCGGAACGTGATCACCGTCCGCCGCCCCAGGAAGATGCTCACCTGCTCGGTTTGCAGCCGGCCGTCGACCAGCCGCGGAACGCGGAGGATGATGAACAGCCGCGGCGGATGGCCGTCTTCGTCGGTGTACTGGTCGATCTTCGGCCGCTGCGGGATGTGCAGCACGTCGTCGATCGCCAACGGGTGCAGATCGTATTTGTGGGCAAGCGCCAGCACGGAGGCGTGGTCGTGAACACCGGCCACATCGATCCAGCGTACCTGGCTCCACTCGGGACGACGCTCGGTAAGAAACTGCTTTAGCTGAGCTTCCAAGTGATCCCGCTGCTGAAGCTGATCGAGCGAGTAATCGATGCAGCAGATCGCGGCCTTGCCTTCCGAAGGCTCAGGAACTTCCGGAACGGTGCGCACCATCCCGGCCCTGGCCCGGTTGACCGATCGGTCCGCCGGCAGCATCATCCGCCGGGCACGGCGTGCCTGCATGCGACGGAGCGACTGTTGCCGGAGTGAACCGAGCGGTGGAACGTCGCCGTGCGCATGGCCGCGGATGCTATGGTCCGCATGCGCGGCATCCAGCGCGCCGTGCATCCCCTTGGAAGACGTTTCCTCAACCTGCGAAGGTTTGGCGGCATCCGTCATGGCGGACTCGAACCGGTGAAAGACAGGATCGTTCTCCAAGCGCACCGCACGTGGCCGGCCATCGTCGCCGGCTTGCCCCGGGCTTAAAGCCGCGCAAGATCCCGCTCCGAGCAGCAGCTACGCGGTAGCCTGGGCCGCCTGGCCATCGTCATCCAGAAGCTTGTCGGCCTCGGGATCTTCCAGCGGCTGCGCGCCGCGCAGGCGGTACACGGCCTCGATGGCCAGGTATACCACCAGGCCCACCGCGGTAATCATCAAGTTCTGCGGGACGCCGCTGATCACTTCCGGCGGAGTATCTTCGGTAATAACCGCGGGCCGGGCCAGCCAGGGCTGCAGGAAGTACTCCCAACCGGCCACCAGGTGCACCGTCCACAACACGGCTCCGACCAGCATACAGGCGATGGCCGGCACGCCGCTAACCGGCCGCAGGTAAATTCCCAGCATCAGCGGCACAGACAGCGATACCAAGATCATGTCGTAGGCCGCTTCCAGCAGCGAGTACGCGCTCTCGCCCAGGTACGCCACGATCAGGCTGGCCGCCGTAACCAGTACCACCGCGATCCGGTTCACGGCCAGCATGGAGAACCCGGCCACGCCCACCCGCGGAAAAACGTTCTGCGCCAACACGCTCGCCGGCGACAGGATCGCGCTATCGATCGTGGAGAGAACCGCCGACATGAGCGCCAGCGTGAAAATCACCAACCCCGGCGGTGTGAAGAACTGCTGGGCGAAGGCGGCCACGGTCGGGGAGGGCATTTCGCCTTCGGGCCAAAGCTGCCGCGCCAACAGCCCCATGCCGATCGGGAACAGCCCGACCACCAGGTACACCACGCCGGCAATCAGGCAGGCCCCCTGAGCGACTCCGGCGCTGCGGGCGGAGAAGATCCGCTGCGTGAGATCTTGCCCCGGCAGGTTCCCCAGGGCACCAGCGCAGAACACGCCCAACCAAGCCAGAAAAAGGGTAACGGTTTCGGTCGGCACCACCTGGAGCATCTCCGGCTCAGCTTCCTCGACGAGCCGCTCAACGCCCGCCGGAGCCCCGGCGCCATTGCCGTAATCGGCGAACGCCGTCCAGGTCAGAAAAGCCAGCCCCAGCAGGACCAGGCCCAGTTGCACGGCATCGGTCAGCGTGACCGACCACATGCCGCCCAGCAGCGTGTAGCCCATCCCGACCAGGGCTACCAGCAGGATCCCCAGCCACAGTTCGATGCCGAAATACAACTCGAGCATGTTCGCCAGCGCAATAAACTGCGCGGCGATCCAGCCGAAGTAGCTGGGCACCAAAATCAACGAAGCAATCAGTTCCGCCGTAGTTCCGAAGCGGCGGCGGAAAAAATCCGACACCGTAAGCAGGCCCATCTTCCACAGTGGCCGCGCGATGAGCAGGCCCGCCAACACCAGGCAGACGCCGCAGCCCAGCGGATCGAGGGCGGCCCCCAGCAGGCCTTCCTCGCGGACCGTTTCCGTAGCCGTGAGCATGGCCCCGGCGCCGAACCAGGTGGCCACGATCGTCATCCAGGCTAGCGACAGCGGCAGCCGCCGCCCGGCAACGACGAAGTCGGCCGCGTTCTTGACTTTTCGCTCGGCCCAAATGGCCAGAGCGAACATACCGACCAGGTACACCAGGATAGTGACCGCCAGAGCGATCCGCAGTTCGCCGCTAAGCTGAAAGGGCGTATCCATTGGGGGCCAACATCCCTGGCAGGCGAAGCAATTCCAGCAACAGCCCAGCAGTCATCACGGCCACAAGGCAGAGCAGGCGGCTCAAGCCGCCCAACCAAGCCGATCGGTTGCAGGGCAAACATTGGCCGCCATTCTAGCGAGTCGGTGGCCCTGCCGGGATGGGGACCGGCGTTCTGTATGGGGCGCGCAAAAACAACGCGACGCCGAGTGAAGGCGTTCCTTACCCGGCGTCGCGGTTGGTTAC
>ERZ777003.588-NODE-588-length-68100-cov-15.310574_pt1 | contig 68100 bp, 55 predicted proteins | sample MGYA00374956_ERZ777003 | MGnify/ENA primary metagenome ERZ777003 (study PRJEB29302, sample SAMN06268252) | bioreactor metagenome | isolation source: Joint BioEnergy Institute, California, USA | place: USA:Joint BioEnergy Institute, California, USA | collected...
GTGCAGGAGGGCCGGCGCTGGCCCTCCTGCCCGGGTGCAGGGCGGAGCGCCTGCACAAGCGCCAGCGGAATAAACCCAGGTGCAGGGCGGAGCGCCTGCATGCATGAGTGACAGGATTTACGCGGTGCTGGGGCACCTCCCCGAGGAGGCGTGGAATTCCTCTGCTCCGCTGCTCCGCGAGCCGGGAGGTGTGGAGGGCCGCAGGCCCTCCGCTGATCCTTCTCCTTGCCGCTCTGCGGCGACGCAGTCGTCGCAGAGGAAAAACACCTGTGAACTGCGGCGCAGCCGTGTATCAGGCGCCTATGAGAAAGCCCGTGCTATACTGTTGGGCCATGAGAGATGAGCGCCGCGCGGGCGAGCCCCGTGCCTACACCGGAGATACGATCGTCATGCCGCGCCCGCGGCGGGGCGACCCGCGGGAAGTACCCCCCGCTCCCCCGCGCCGCAGCCGCGCGCCCGCGCGGCGCCGGCCCTGGCGCGCCCTGCGCCTGGCGCTGCTCGGCGTGTTCGCGGCGCTCGTGGTCGCGCTGGTGCTCGTGTACCTGCAGGTGGCCGGGCTCGCCGCGCAGCTGGTGGTGAGCGACGCGCGCCCCGGCCCGGTGCTCGCCTCGCCGCTCACCGGCGCCAACCTCCTGCTGATCGGCGTGGACGAGCGCCCCGACTTCCCGCAGGAGGGGGTGCGCAGCGACACGCTGATGGTCGTGCGGCTGGACACGCTCGGCCGGCGGGTCAGCCTGCTCTCCATCCCGCGCGACAGCCGCGCCAGCGTGCGGGACATCGGCGAGACGAAGATCAACGTGGCCTACGCCTACGGCTACGGCAACGCCGAGGCGCTCTACGGGCCCGGCACCACGCCCCAGCAGGGCGGCATGGCGCTCGCCGCCGAGACGGTGGAGCAGTTCCTCGGCCTCCCGATCCACTACACGGCGCAGGTCAACTTCGACGGCTTCGCGGCGGTGATCGACGCGCTCGGCGGCGTCACGATCGATGTGCCGCGCTACATCCGCGACGATGCCTACCCGACGCCGGACTTCGGCACGATGGTCGTCGAGTTCCAGCCCGGCCCGCAGCGGATGGACGGCCAGCGCGCGCTGATCTACGCCCGCACCCGCCACGCGGACAGCGACTTCGGGCGGGCCGAGCGGCAGCAGCAGGTGATCCAGGCGATCGTGGACGAGCTGCGCGCGCGCGGGCCGATCGGCCAGGTGCTGCTGCTCGGCCAGCTCCAGGACGCGCTGGGCGGCACGGTGGCCACGACGCTGCCCTTCGCGCGGCTGGACGCGCTGCTGGGGCTGGGCTGGATCGCGAGCGGGCTGGACCCCGACGCGATCGGGCGCCACGCGATCTCTCCGGCCACGGTGCCGAGCTACAGCCTGGAGGGCTCGGACATCATCTGGGACCCCGCGGGGGTGCGCGCGGTGGTGGAGGCGTTCCTGACGCCGCCGAGCGAGGCGGCCGAGCAGGCGCGCGTCCAGGTGCTCAACGGCACCGGGGTCACCGGCCTGGCGCGGCGGGTCAGCGGCGAGCTGGAGAGCGCCGGCTTCACGGTTCTGCCGGCCGCCGATGCGCCAACGAGCGATGTGGAGCGCACGGTGGTCTACGACATCTCCGGCAAGCCGGCCACCGCCCGCCGCCTGGGGCAGCTGCTCGGCGCCGATGTGCGCCGCGGCGTCCCCGAGGGCGTGGCGAGCAGCGCCGATATCGTGGTGGTGCTGGGCAGCGACGCCGCGGAGTAGCTGATGTCGCGGGCGGGGTGCTGCGGCGGCTTCGCCGCCGCAGCACCCCGCCTGATCTTTGGTGGGGCACCCGCAAGTTGGAGTCGGGCGGGCATGGGGCACCGGCGCTGACGGCGGCACGGCATCGCTTTCGCGAAGCGGGATGCGCGCCTAGCGCGCGAAGAGATCGCCGAGCAGCTCGTCCGGGCTGTTTTGGAAGGACCACAGCACCATGCCAGCGGCGCCCTCCTCGCGCACGGTCTGCAGGGCGACCCGCGTGTCGCGGCGGAGGTCGGCGTGCTGGCGGCGGGAGCCCGGGTCGGTCGGGAAGCCGAGCTCGGTCACGACCACCGGCCTGTCAAGCTCGAGCGCCTTCAGCTCGGTGATCGCGCGCCGCAGGTCGTCGGGGAAGCCCTGGCCGTAGTACCAGTGCTGGCGGTAGCGGCCGCTGTCGTACGGCTCGTCGTCGTAGTAGTGGAAGGTGTAGAAGTCCACCAGGTCGGCCATGCGCAGCTCGGCCTCGGCCGGCTCGAAGTAGCTCTTGGCGAAGGCCATCCCCACCGTCAGCAGCTTGCCCGGGTCGAGCCGGGCGACCTCCTCGCGCAGGGCGGCGATGAAGCGCATGCGCTCCTCGGCGAGCGGGAAGCAGAGCGGGAAGTCGGCGTTGTCCCAGTCCCAGCAGCGCTCGTCCACCGGACTGCCGATGTCCGGCTCGTTGAACAGGTCCCAGCCGAGCACGCCGGGCCGCCCGGCGAGCAGCCGCACGACCGGGCGGACGTGCAGCTCGAACGCGCGCTCGTAGTGCTCGGGGCCGAAGCGGTCCTGCGGGTACTCGATCAGCAGCACCGGCAGCACGTACAGGCCGCGGGCGTTGGCGGCGGTCACGAAGTCGTCCAGGTGCGCCATCGCCGGCCCCTTGTCGTAGGCCGGGTCGTCGTTCCCGCCGAAGACGTAGTAGTTAAGGAACACCCGCACCGTGTTGACGCCCAGCGCCCGGTAGCGGTCGAGGTCGGCCTCGATCGCCGCCGGCTCCCACGGGCAGCGCGGGTCGGCGCCGAACTGGAACATCCAGCAGCGCGCCGGGTCGGCGCCGGTGAGCCGCACGAAGTTGACGCCGCGCACCTCGAACGGCCTGCCGCCGGCCAGGAGGCGCGTCCCGTCGGCGGTGACCGGCGGCAGCGGGACGCCGGGGTCCACGTGGGCGGGGGCCTGCCCGCAGCCGGCGAGCAGCCACGCGGCGAGGGCGCACAGGCAGAGGAGGCGGTTGAGCGTTGTGCGGGCGCGATCCATCTGGCGCTACGGCTCCCGGTTGCCGATGATGTTCCCGTGCTCGTCCGTGACGAGCAGCCCCCTGCTCGCATCGAGCAGCACGAGCGGCGTCCCCCACGGGTCGCTCACGACGACGCAGCGCCCGATCTGGATGTCGAAGGGCGGCACGAGCACGGCGCCGCCGGCCTCGACCACCCGCGCCGCCGCCTCGTCGGCCGACTCGACCAGCAGGTTGACCTCCAGGCCCTCGCGCTCGGTCTGCAGCACCAGCTCGGCGTCGCTGTCCGGCAGGCGCAGGCCGGCCGCCGTCGGGGTGCGCCAGATGACCCGGTGGCCCAGCATGTCGCGGTAGAACGCGAGCCCGGCCTCGAGATCGGGCACGTGGATCTGGACGCAGTCAATCGTGCGCACGAGCGGGCTCGATGCGGGCTGCCGCCCGCCGCTGTCTCCCACGGCCATCTCCTGGGCGCATCTACTCTGCGGTGCGGATCTGGAGGTTGTCGAAGAACGCCTCGGCCGGGGCCGCGCCGGAGACCGCGACCAGCCCGAAGCGCGCCGAGCGCGGCGCGCCGGCGGCGTCCACCTCGGCCAGCTGCTGGCCGTTCACCGCCACCTGCAGCATGTCGCCGCTGATGCGCGCCGTCAGCCGGTTCTGGGCGTCGGAGCCGGTGCGGATCGCCTCGCTGACCCCGGCGGCGAGCACGGTGGAGCGCCCGCCGCTGCGCATCTCGAGCTGGTAGGCCGCCCCCTGCGGGTCGACCACGAAGGTGATGTAGTTGAGCTGGTCGACGAAGCGCAGGATCAGGCCGCCCGTGCCGCTGGTCACCTGCGCGTCGGCGCTGATCGAGACGTCCTCGGACGCGACCGAGCGGTAGCTCCAGATCGTCCCGATGCCGGCGTTGACGCTGATGCGGTAGCGGCCGTCGGCGTAGCCGACGCTCCAGCCGTTCCCGCTCATGCTGGCCCACCCGCCCTGGCTGAAGTCGTCCTCGAGCAGCGGCTGGCCCTGCTGCTCGAGCGGAGGCGCGGTGGGCGCCGCGTTCTCCAGCGTCGGCGGGGGCTGGGTCGGCGGGACGGGCGTGTCGGCCGGCGCGGCGGTCGGCGGGGCCGGTGTCGGCGGGGCGGGCGTGTCGACTGGCGCGCTGGTGGGCGGGACGGGCGTATCGGCCGGCGCGGCGGTCGGCTCGTCCTCAGCTTGGGCGGGCGCGGCGGTCGGAGCTTCGGCCAGCGGGTCGCCCGTGGCGGCCTGCGCGGAGGTGGGGGCCGCCGTCGGGGCGAGCGATGTCGCGGCGGTGGGCGTGCTCCGAGTGCCGAGCGCCCAGGCGGCGAGCACGACGACCGCCAGGCAGCCGAGCGCGCCGCCGGCGATCAGGAGCGGCCGCGGCATGCCCCTGGAGGGCGCCGGGCGGGATCGCAGGGCGGCCTCGGCGCGGGAGAGCAGCTCCGCGCTGTCGCGGTAGAACGGGTTGATCTGCTGCAGCTGGCGCAGGACGGCGACCGCCTGCACCGTCCGGCCGGCCTCGAGGTGCGCCCGCGCCTGCTCGTACAGCTCGGCCTGGTGGTCGCGCTGGGGCGTCGCGGGGGCGCGGCTGGCGGACGGGGCGCCCCGGGAGGGCGTGGCGCCGCGCCGCGGGATCTCCACCGGGCGGCCGAGGTTGTAGGCGCTGCGCGAGGCGAAGTCGCTCAGCACCGCGTAGGCCTCGGTGATGCGCTGGCTGCGGCGCTGCGCGTATGCCTGCTGCTCGGGGGAGGCGTTGGCGAAGCGATCCGGGTGGTACTTCGAGATCTCCCGGCGGTAGGCGCGCTTGATCTCCTCGGCGGAGGCCGAGCGCGGCACCCCGAGCAGCTCGTAGTAATCCAGATCCTCGAAGTCGGACATGTGTCAGCAGTCAGTCGTCAGCAGTCAGTCGTCAGTACGAGGCAGCGTCCCAACAGCAGCGGTACTGACTGCTGCGTACTGACTCACTGATTACTCCAGGTAATCGCGCAGCTTCTTGCCGAGGCGCGGGTGGCGGAGCTTGCGCAGCGCCTTGACCTCGATCTGGCGGATACGCTCGCGGGTGACGCCGAACTCCTTGCCGACCTCCTCGAGCGTGCGGCTGTGGCCGTCCTCGAGCCCGAAGCGCAGCTGGAGCACGCGCCGCTCGCGCTCGGTGAGCTGGTTCAGCACCTGCTCCACCTGCTCGCGCAGCATCTGGTGGCTGGCGGCGTCGCTCGGCGCCAGCACCTTCGAGTCCTCGATGAAGTCGCCGAGCTGGCTGTCCTCCTCCTGGCCCACCGGCGTCTCGAGCGACACCGGCTCCAGCGAGGTCTTGCGGATCGAGCGCACCTTCTCGACCGGGATGCCGAGCGACTTGGAGAGCTCCTCGTCGGTCGGCTCGCGGCCGAGCTCCTGGAGCATGCGCCGGCTCTCGCGCATCAGCCGGTTGATCGTCTCGACCATGTGCACCGGGATGCGGATGGTGCGCGCCTGGTCGGCGATCGCGCGGGTGATCGCCTGCCGGATCCACCAGGTGGCGTAGGTCGAGAACTTGAAGCCCTTGCGGTAGTCGAACTTCTCGACCGCGCGGATCAGGCCGACGTTCCCCTCCTGGATGAGGTCCAGCAGCTGCAGCCCGCGCCCGATGTACTTCTTAGCGACCGAGACGACCAGGCGCAGGTTGGCCTCGGTGAGATACTCGCGGGCCAGGCGGCCGGCCTCGATCGCCTGGTTCCAGTCGCGCCACAGCTGGTCGCGCGCCGCGGTCAGCTCCTCGACCACCTCCTCCGCGGAGGGCCACTCGCCGCCGGCGCGCAGCCGCTGCTGGATGGCGGACGGGAGCAGGCCGTAGATGATCATCGTGTGCGCCACGGTCTGGTCGAACTGCTCGGCGGTGAGCTTGTGCGTCTTCATGACCTCGGAGCGGCGCTTCTCGTAGGTCTGGCGCTGCTCGAAGCTGAGGCGCTCCTGGACGCTCAGGATATCCTGCACCATGCCGGGCGTGAGCGGGTCGGGCGGGTCGGTCTCGGCGACGCTGTAGAGCAGGCGCAGGGCGTCCTCCACCACCGGCCAGTTCTTCTGGAAGCGGCCGTAGAGCGTCAGGCCGATCTCGGGCACGTGGTCGCGCGTCCAGTCGGGGCCCTGGGCCAGCCGGTAGGCCTGGAGGTACTCGCCGATCTCGATCTTCTGCGCGAGCTCGGTCTCCTGGCGGCCGGTGAGCAGCGGGACGCGCCCGATCTCGCGCAGGTACATCCGCACAGTGTCATTGACGCTGATGCCCTCGACGTTCAGGCCGTCCTCGAGGTCGCCCTCCTCTTCGAACATCGCCTCGACCTCGGCGCCGCCCGTGATGATCTCATCGCGGGTCGAGATACCGGCGGCGGCGAGCGCCTGCTGGATCTCCACCTGCTTGTCGAGGTCGGCCTCGGGGTTGGGCACGAGCTGCGCGATCTCGCCCTCGGTGACGTAGCCGCGCTGCTTGCCGAGCGCGATCAGGTCGCTGAGGCTCTTGATGACCGTCGTCGGCTCCTCCTCGGTCTCCTCGGCAGGAGCGACCTCCTCGGCGCCTAGCTCGTCGAGGGGCATCTCGTCATCGACCAGCGGTTCGTTTGGATTTTGCATGGGAGCGCTCCCTCAGACCCTCGTACACCTCGGCGAACGTCGTGGCTGGTATGGCGTCGGCTTGCGGCCCACACGTCGCCGCGGGGGCTGGCGCAAAAGGCGTGCCGGCGCAATTCTAGAGCGGATGCAACGAGTGGAGGTCCGTGTATGTCGAGCTTCGTCTCGGCGTCTTGAGCGAGTTGATGTAGTCTGTGAGCTGGACGAACTGCTCGAGAGCTTCGGACTGGGCTGCGTCGTCCTCGGCCTCGGCGGCCAGGCGGCTGACGCGGTCCATCCAGCGCTTGGCGAGATCTTGCTGGAGGATTGTAGCACATTCCAACGCATCATTCACAAATCGATACGACTGCGGCTGAGGGATCTCGAGCTCCAGCGCGCGCAGGGCGTGCGCCGCCAGCGTCTCGTCGAGCTCCCTCGCCCACGGCTCCGGGTCGGCGCCCTGCGGCTCGCGCTGCCAGGCCTCCCAGATCGCGCGGTGCTCCACGCGGGTGAACAGCTCGGCGATCTCGCCGGCGATCAGCTCCTGGACCCGCTCGTAGGGAGCGATGTCGCGCCGGAGCTTCTCCTCGACGGCCGCCCGCACCGAGGGGTAGCGCAGCAGCAGGCCGAGCAGCGCATCTTCCTGGGCGGAGGCCGGCTGCAGGCGCGGAAGCGCCGCCTTGGCGTCCGCGGGCGCCAAGGCGGCCGGCTGCCGGCCGCGAGCCGGGGCGCCCTGCCGGTCGCCGGATGGTCGTCGGCCGCCGTCCGCGGGCTGCCGGACGTTGAGCGCGGTGAGAATGTACTTCTCATCCACGTCTATTAAACGCGCGAGCTGCTGGACATGATGCGCCTGCTCGACAGGATTCGTCACCTGAGCGAGCAGCGGCGCCAGCCGCTCCACCGCCTCGGCCTTGCCGCGCCCGCTGCTGAGGTCGAGCCCGGCGGTGAGCGCCTCGATGTAGAAGTCCATCGCCGGCCGCGCGGCGGCCACCAGCTCCCGCCAGGCCTCCGGGTTGGCCCCGATCACCTCGTCCGGGTCGCGCCCGTCCGGCAGCGCGATGATCTTGATCTCCACGTCCAGCTTGCGCTGCCAGCCGACGATCCCCTGCGGCGACGGGACGGCCACCAGCTCGCCCTCGGGGTTCTCCTGGAGGCTCTGCAGCCCCTTGAGCGTCGCCCGGACCCCGGCGTCGTCGGCGTCGAGCGCCAGGTAGACGGTGCGGGAGAGCTTCTTCACCAGCCCGACGTGCTCGGCGGTGAGCGCGGTGCCGAGCGGGGCCACCACGTTGCGGAAGCCGTGCTGGTGGGCGATGATGACGTCCACATATCCTTCGACGATCACGGTGGCGTCGGCGTTACGTATGGCGTCGCGCGCCAGGTCCAGGCCGTAGAGCACGCGGCTCTTGTCGAAGAGGGCGGTCTGCGGCGTGTTCATGTACTTGGGCTGCGCGTCGCCGAGCGCCCGGCCGCCGAAGCCGACCACCTCGCCCTTGATGTTGCGGATCGGGAACATGAGCCGGCCGCGGAAGCGGTCGTAGTATCCGCGCGTCTCGTGCCGGATGGCGAGCCCGGCCGCCTCGACATCCTCGGGCGAGAAGCCCTTGCGCTCGGTCAGGTAGCCGAGCAGCAGCGTCCACTCCTCGGGGGCGTAGCCGAGCTGGAACGCCTCGCTGGTGGCCTCGTCGATCGCGCGCTTGGCGACGTAGGCCCGGCCGGCCTCGCCGCGCTGCGACCTGACGAGCATGTGGCGGAAGAAGGCCGCCGCCGCGGCGTTGACCTCCAGCAGCCGCGTGCGCAGCGCGTCGAGCTGCTGGTCCTCCGGGGTGCGCTCGCGCAGCTGCACGCCGGCCCGCTGGGCGAGCTGCTCGAGGGCGTCCTTGAAGTCCAGCCCCTCGTGGCGCATCAGGAAATCAAATACCGTGCCGCTGGCCTTGCAGCCGAAGCAGTGGAAGCTCTGGGTGTCGGGGAACACCGTGAAGGCGGGCGTGCGCGAGTTCGGGTGGAACGGGCAGAAGCCGACGAAGTTCCGCCCGGCCTTGCGCAGCGGCACGTAGGCCGAGATGAACTCGACGATGTCGATCTTCTCCTTGATCTGGTCGGTGACGTTGGACATGGCTGTCGGTCACAGATACGTGCGGCGGGGCCTCGGGGCGCGGGCGAGGCCCGCAGCGCGGCGCCTCAGGCGCTCCACGTGCGCGGCACGTACAGGTCGTTGAACACCTTGATCGCGTAGCGGTCGGTCATCCCGGCGATGTAGTCCACCACCGCGCGCTCGGTGGGCTCGCCGCGCTCGCGGTTGATCTGCAGGATGTCCTCCGGCAGCAGCTCCGGGTGCTCCAGGAAGTGCTGGTAGAGCATCGCGATCATGGTGTGCACCTTGCCATCGTCCTCCTTGGCGGCCGAGGTCAGGTAGACGTGCTGGTACATGAACTCGCGCAGCGCGTTGGTGGCCTCCAGCACCGCGGGGCTCATCACCAGCAGCGGCGGGTCGGGCGGCGTCCCCTCGCCGGTGGCCCACCAGTTGTTGTCGATCAGGTCGCAGACCATCGTGTTGATGCGCTGGGCGTGCGTCTCGCCGAGCGTGCGGACGGCGTCCCGCGGCAGGTCGTCGGCGCTGATGATGCCGGCGCGGATGGCGTCGTCGATATCGTGGTTGATGTAGGCGATGGCGTCGGCGATCTTGATGATCTGCCCCTCGAGCGTGCTGGCGTTGCCCCAGGCGGTGATCGTGATGTCCCGGCGGGCCTTGGAGTGCATATAGATGCCCTCGCGGACCTGGTTGGTCAGGTTGAGGCCCTGGCCGTTCTTCAGCAGCACGTCGACGACGCGCAGGCTCTGCTCGTTGTGCCGGAAGGAGCGGCCCATGGCGCGCGAGAGCGCGGTCTCGCCGGCGTGGCCGAACGGCGTGTGCCCGAGGTCGTGGCCGAGCCCGATCGCCTCCACCAGGTCCTCGTTGAGCCGCAGCGCCCGCGCGACGGTGCGCGCGATCTGCGTCACCTCGAGCGTGTGCGTCAGGCGCGTGCGGTAGTGGTCGCCGAGCGGCGCGATGAACACCTGCGTCTTGTGCTTGAGGCGGCGGAACGGCTTCGAGTGCAGGATCCGGTCCCGGTCGCGCTGGAAGCTGGTGCGCACCGGGGACTCCTCCTCGGGGCGAACGCGGGTGGCCTCGGCGCTGAGGGCGGCGTGAGGCGAGAGGCGGGCGCGCTCCTCAGCCTCGAGCCGTTCGCGGATGCTGGCGTGAGCAGGGGCCATCGGGCATGACCTCCCAAGATCGATAGCCAGCGGTCGTGGGTGGCATCTGGACGACGGAAGACAGCTGTATGTCCGAGCGGATGGACTCGCGCTCGGCGTCTGACAGTGCAGGCAGACCCGGCCACGGCCGGCGGGGCTGGGCTGCGGTTGGCAGGGATCGCAGAACGGCGTACTGCTGCCCCGGCGCTACGCCGGCTCCGCTTCGGGGCCAGGAGCCTGACGTGGCATTGTACTACGACCGAGGGCGCGCTGCAACGCGGTGACGAGCGCCGCGATCAGGTGGATCACCACGACCGACTCGAAGTAGATGCGGTGGCCGATCGCGCCGGCGAGCTGCTGGGCCTGCTCGGTGTCCGCGAAGCAGCTCACCAGGTTGAACGAGCCGTGGACCACCGTGCAGGTCTCGTAGCGGGCCGCGACGAACGGCGAGAAGAAGTAGATGCAGAAGCACACGAACGCGGCGATCCAGCGCTCGCGCGGGCGGGCGAAGAACCAGCCCCAGAACATCGCGAACGGGGCGGCGAAGACGATCCAGATCAGGGCGCGGATCTGGTCCTCGTCGTAGGGGAAGGACGTCAGGCTGCGGTTATAGATCGCCCAGGCTGCGCCAGCGCAGGCCGCGCCGAAGATCAGGAGAAAGGTGCGGATATCGAACTGGCGCGCGGCCATACGGTGCTCTCCTCCCCGGAGTGGCTGACAACCGGGCAGGATTATAGCACAGGCGGGGGCGTGGCGCGTAGAGACGCCCCGGCGAAGCAGAGAGACGCCCCAGCGGAGCGTCTCTACGATGCGCCGCGGGGCGTCTCTACTACGTGCGGCAGGGAACTACGCCCCGAAGAAGTCGCGGTTCTTCTGGATGTAGCTCAGCCACTGCTCCGGCACGGAGTCCTCGGCGAAGATCGCCTCGACCGGGCACTCCGGCTCGCAGGCGCCGCAGTCGATGCACTCGTCCGGGTTGATATAGTACATATCCTCGCCCTCGTAGATGCAGTCCACGGGGCAGACGGCGACGCAGGAGGCATCTTTCGTGCCGATACACGGCTCTGCGATGATGTAGGCCATTGGTGTCTCCTTGTAAGGGTATCGTACGACAGAGCGCTACTCAACGCACATCAGAGTAGCACGCGGCGCTCGCCTCGTCTGCTACTTTTGTACCATTCAGGAGAGGTTTGCCGAAGTGGCGAAGTGCGGGCGTGGGGCCGCCCGCGCCGCCGGGCACGATGCGCGGGCTCACCTGATGTCGCGCTGCTCGACGATGTCGCCGTCGACGATCCGCGCCAGGCCCTCGCTGTCCAGCACGATCACGCGCCCGCGCTCCAGGCGCACCAGGCCCTCCTGGGCCAGCTGGCGCAGCGCGCGGCCGGCGATCTCGCGCACGGTCCCGGTGCGCTCGGCGAGCTCCTGCTGGGTGAGCTCGGCCAGGCCGCCGGTGGCCTCGTGGAGCAGCTGGCGCGCCAGGCGCTCGCGCACCGAGCGGAAGGCCAGATCCTCCACCAGCACCACCAGGTCGCGCAGCTGCTCGGCCATCTCGCGCAGCGCGGCGAGCGCCAGGTCGGGGTGGCGGCGGATGAGGCTCAGCAGGGCGTCGCGCGGGAGCACCAGGCAGCGCACGTGGCTCATCGCGCGCCCGGTGGTGAGGTTGGGGCGCTCGTCGAACAGCGGCACGGCGTTGAAGTTCTCGCCGGCGCCGACCATCGCCAGCACCTGCTCGCGGCCATCTGGAGCCGTGCGCGACAGGCGCACCCGGCCGCGGAGCACGAAGAACAGCCCGAACGGGCGGTCGTCCTCGTAGATGATATACTCGCCGGGTCGGTAGTCGCGCACCTCCACCTGGCGCGCAACGTCGGCGAGGGCGTCGTCGTCGAGCGCGGCGAAGAACGGGATCTCGCGAAGCTCTGCGGCTGGGACCATAGGCCTTCTCGTATATGCGTAGTGCGCGGCGCACACCTCCGCGCACCACGCACTACGCTCGTCGCCGGGCTCTTCATCTGCGCTTCAGTATACCACGCCCGCGCGGCGGGCCGGGTGCGCTATAATCATGGGCAGGAGGTGCGCGGTGGCCTGGCCCCGCGCCCCGTGGGTGCTTTCGCGGCTCTGCGGCGACCCAGTCGCCCCAGAGCCGCAGGGAAAAAGCTTCTCGGAGGGCCGCAGGCCCTCCGGGCCTCCCGCAGAAAACGACGGCAGAGCCGCGGGAAAAGGGGAAGCAGCGCGGCGAGCGAAACGAGGGTGCGGCAGCCCGCGCCGCCCTGCACATCAAACGCTATGGGTAAACTTCTGAATCTCATCCTGGCGGCGCTGATCGTCGCGGGCGCGCAGGCGGCGCAGACGCAGCCGCAGCCGACGTTCGACGTGCGGGCGCAGCAGGCCGCGCTCGTGCCGGCCTCCCGCGGCGACCTGAGCCGGGCGGGCGAGTGGAACCGCTACACGATCGACGCGGCGATCGACCCGGCCCGCCGCACCCTCAGCGGCCACATGCGCGTCGAGTACACCAACCGCACCACCGCCGCGCTGGACCGGGTGTACTTCTACCTCTACCCGAACCTGAGCGAGTTCCGCGGCCGCCTGACCGTCTCCGCGGTCACGGTGGACGGCGCGCCGGCGCGCTTCGCGATGGAGGGCGGGCGCTTCCTGCTGCGGGTGAGCCTGCCGGAGACGCTCGCGCCCAAGGAGAGCGTCACGATCGAGCTGGACTGGAGCGCCACGGCGCCCGCCAACGCCAGCCGGGGCGCCTACGGCGCCTTCAACATGGAGGGCGGCGTCCTGGCGCTGGCCTCCGCCTACCCGCTGCTCGGCATTATCCGCGATGGACGCTGGGAGACGGCCCGCCCGAGCGCGCGCGGCGACTTCGTCAACAGCGAGACGGCGCTGTACGACGTGACGCTCACCGCGCCGGCGGACTGGACGCTCGTCACCAGCGGCGTGGTGGTGGACGGCCGGCTGGACGGGGGCAAACAGACGGCGCGGATCGTGAGCGGGCCGCTGCGCGAGTTTACGATCGCGCTGGTGCAGCTCAAGGCCGCGAGCGTCGAGGTGGACGGCACCCGCATTAACTCGTACTTCCGGCCCGAGCACGAGCAGAGCGGGCACCTGGCGCTGCGCGCGGCCGCCGATGCGCTGCGGGCGTTCAACCGGCGGTTCGGCCGCTACCCGCTGGCGGAGCTGGACGTACTGGAGATCGAGGCGCGCACCTTCCTGGGCGTCGAGTACCCCGGCCTGGTCATGATCGACCGCCGGCTGTACGACCGGGGCGGCGAAGGGCTGGAGATCACCGTCGCGCACGAGGTGGCGCACCAGTGGTGGTACAGCCTGGTGGGCAACGACGTGCAGGCCGAGCCCTGGCTGGACGAGGGGCTGACGAGCTTCTCGCAGATCATCTACCAGGAGGAGGTGCACGGCCCGCGCGCGGCCGAGCGTGAGCTGGCGGGCTTCCGCCAGAGCTACCTCGCGGCGCGCAGGGCCGGCGCGGATGGTGCGGTGGGGCGCCCCGCGACGGCATTCCGCGGCAACTACGTCGCGCTGGTGTACGCCAAGGGGGCGCTCTTCTTCCAGGCGCTGCGCGAGCAGATCGGCGAGGAGGCCTTCGACCGCTTCCTGCGCGGCTACTACGACACCCACCGCTACGGCAGGGTCACGTCCGCCGAGCTGGTCGGCGCCGCGGAGTACAGCTGCTCCTGCGAGCTGGACGACTTCTACCGCGACTGGATCGCGACCGCGGCGCCGGTCAAGGTGCCGTAGGGACGCCCGGCGCCCCTACTGCGCCCTCCTCTTCCGAATCACCTCCAGCATCTCCTCGACGCTGGTGACCTTGACGCGCGGCCGGCCCTGCGCCGCGCCGCGCTCGACCTCGTGCGTGTCGAGCGTCTTCCAGCCCTCGAGCAGCACGAAGTCCGGCTTGCGCTGGCGCAGCAGCTCCAGCACCAGCTCCGGGTCGCGGTTGGCGTCGGGGATGCCCTCGAGCTGCGGCAGGTCGGCGACCATGGACGCGACCGTCGCGACGGCGTCGGCCTTGTTGGTGCCGATCACCCCCGAGGGGCCGCGCTTGATCCAGCCGACGGCATACTCGCCGGGGATGACCTCGCCGGTCAGGGTGGTCACCCGGCCGGCGACGTTGGGGATCACGGAGGCCGCCTCGTCGAACGGGACGTCCGGCAGCGCCATGCCGCGGTAGCCGACCGAGCGCAGCACCAGGCCGGCCTCGATCACCTCGTACTCGCCGGTGCCCTTGGCGCGCAGCCCGCCCTTGCCGTCCGGCACGAGCACGTTGCGCTCGATCTTGATGGCCACCACGCGCCCGTTGTCGCCGATCAGCTCGGCCGGCGAGCGCAGGAAGCGCATCACGATCCGCCGCGGCGCGCCGGTGGGCTCGCGCTGCGAGAAGCCGCGCAGGATCTCGACGTTGCGGGCGGCGATCTTGTTCTCGGCCAGCGACGCCTCGCTCTCGGGGTCTAGCTCCAGCTCCGCCGGGTCGACGATGACGTCCACGCCGCGCAGCTCGCCGAACTCCTTCAGCTCGGCGTTGGTGAACGACGCCTGCGCCGGCCCGCGCCGCCCGAGTATCACCACCTCGCGCACCTGGCTGGCGCGCAGCGCCTCGAGCGCGTAGTCGGCGATGTCGGTGGTCGCCAGCTCGTCCGGGTCGGTGACCAGGATGCGGGCCACGTCCATCGCCACGTTGCCGTTGCCGACGACGACGGCGCGCTGGTGCGTCAGGTCGAACTGCAGGGTGCAGCAGTCCGGGTTGCCGTTGTACCAGCCGACGAAGACGGTGGCCGGGTAGCTGCCCACCAGATCCTCGCCGGGGATGTTCATGCGCCGGTCGGTCTGGGCGCCGACGGCGTAGACGATCTGGTCGTAGAGCGGACGCAGGTCGGCGTGGGTGACGTCCACCCCGAAGGTCACATTGCCGAAGTAGCGCACCTGCGGGTGCTCGAGGATCCTGTCGTAGACCCGCGTCACGGCCTTGATCGACTGGTGGTCGGGCGCGACCCCATCGCGCACGAGGCCGAAGGGGGTGGGGAAGCGGTTGAAGATATCGATCGCGAAGGTGAGCTCCTTCTGCCTCAGGAGCGCCTCAGCGGTGTAGAAGCCGGCCGGTCCGGCGCCGATGATCGCAACGCGCGCCGGCCGTGAGGGAGATCCCAGGCGTGTCTCCACGGTACTGCGTCCCTTCTACTGTAACGGGCAGTTTGTGATGTTCAGAACGGACCGGCGAGCATTATAACATGGGCGGCGGTGTCACACCGGCGGCCAGGGTACGCTGCGGCCCGAGCCGGGGTGGGGGTACCTGCCGCTGTCGATCAGGCGGTCGAGGCGCCGGCGGAAGGCTCTGACCTCATCGGCGGCGAGCAGCTCCTCGAGGGAGCGGATGAAGGGGCCGCCGGCTTGGACCTGCTCGCGGAGCGCGCACAGGTCATCGAGGATATCCTGGCGCAGCGGCTCGCCGGCGTAGTCCCACAGCACCGTGCGCAGCTTCGGCTCGGCGTGGAAGCAGATCCCGTGGTCGATCGCCCACAGCCGGCCGTCGGTGCCCTTCAGGCAGTGGCCGCTCTTGCGGTCCGCGTTGTTGGCCAGGATGTCGAAGGCCGCCAGGCGCTGGATCTGATCCTCGAAGCCGCCCTCCTGCTGCATGGTGAACAGGTGCTCGTCCTGGTCGCAGTCGATGTAGAGCTGGACCGAGCCGATGCCGTACGGCCCGTCGCGCAGGACGGTGGGCGGCACCAGCATCCACCCGAGCGTCTCGCTGAGCAGATAGGCGGCGACCTCACGCTTGCAGAGCGTGCCGCGCGGGAAGTCCCACAGCGGCCGTTCGCCGCGGCGCGGCTTGTAGACCGCCAGGCCCTGCAGGCCATCGGCGCGGACGGTGACGAGCAGCGTGTAGTTGCTGCTCCAGGGGAGCATCCCCTGGACCTCCATCTCGCCGTTGGTCAGGAGCGTGAGCACATCGGCGACGCTCAGTTCGGTTCGATCATCGCTCATACGACTGGGTCTCGGAGAGGGGATGTGCGGCCGCCGCGGCGTTAGCGAAGCCGAGGCTACTGGCAACCACGCCCCTCTCTGCCGCGCAGCAGTTCCGCAAACTGGCTAGTTCATCTGTGGGCAGAAGTGTCCGGAGAGATCGATCGGGCGGCCGCAGTTGCCGCAGATCTTGCGGCCTCTGGCGACCACGTTGGCGGCGTGCTCGCTCAGCGCGCGCATCTGCTGGCGGGTGGCGCCGAAGCGGGCGGTGGGAGGCTCCTCGCCCTCCTCGCGCATCCCCTGCATCACCAGGATCACGATATCGCGGTCGCTGTCGTAGCCGATGCCCATCTGTGCGATGCGGAAGCGCGGCTCTAGCGGCTCCTCGAGCGTCATGTCGCTTGCGAGCAGTAGGTCATCGGACGAGGAGAGCAGCGGGTTCTTCTCGGCCAACTCCTCGAGCAGCTTGTCGATCGCCTGCGCGAGGGCGCGCACCTGCTCCTTCTCGGCGATCAGCGAGACCAGCTCGCGGCCGCGCCGCGCCTGAATGTAGAACACGCGCTGACCCGGCTGCCCGACGGCGCTGGCCGTGATGCGGGTGACCGGATCCAAATCGTAGGTAAACCTGGCCATAGCTTCGCTACACTACTCGATCTGCCGTGCGGCGCAGCGCCTGCGCCGCTACTGCTCAACGCCGTTGGCCCGCTCCTCGGCCGGCGCCTCCGCCGCGACGGCCACGGCCTCGCTGGGGGCGGGCTGGGGCGCACCTGCCGCTTCGGCCTCCCCGGTGGATGAAGGCGCCTGGGCTGCCTGCTGCGGCGCCGCCTGCTGCTCGGCGGCGGGCTCCTCCGGCTTGGGCTTCAGATGCTCGAGCGACCCGGTGTCGTTGTAGGCGAGCAGGCGCGGCCCCATCTTCGTGAAGGCCAGCGCGGTCACCGAGCAGGTGCTGATCTCAAGCCGCTGGAACAGGTCCGTGTGCATTCCGACGTAGTAGGCGACCGCCAGCTTGATGATGTCGGCGTGCGAGACGACGGCGATCATGCCCTTCGGGTGGCGGGCGCGCAGGCTGTCCAGCGTGGAGACCATGCGCATCTGGGCCTCGCCGAGCGTCTCGCCGCCGGGGAAGCGCGTGCCGCTCGGGTAGAACTGGACGCCCGGCCAGAGCTCGTGCTTGTACAGCTCCTTGAGCTCGGCGCCCTGCCACTCGCCGTAGTCCACCTCCTGCAGGCCCTCGACGAGGCGGATGGTCATCCCGCGCGGCATAGCGATCGCCTGCGCCGTCTCGACGGTGCGGTCGAGCGGGCTGGCGTAGATCGCTTCGATCGGGAGGTGTGCGATCCGCGCGGCGAGCGCCGCGGCCTGCCGGCGCCCCTCTTCGTTCAGCCGAACGCCGGGTATGCGGCCGGCGAGCCGGCCGTGGACCCAGTCGTTGGCGCCGTGACGGATCAGCAGAAGAACTGTCACTGGCTTCCCTATCGTCTACACGTCTCTATGGCTATTAACTATACCATGTTTTGCCCCGCAGCGGCAGCCTGAGGCCGCGATCTGGGAAATGAAGAGGTTGACAGCCGCCCGGCGCGCGGGGATAATCCGCCGGACGTACACACCGCCTATGACGATGAGTGCTCTCAACCACTCCATCGCGGCGCTCGCGCAGGAGGCGCGGCAGGCGCTCGGCGCGCTCCTCGACCGGCGCCTCGCGCTGCTGCTCGGCCTGCTCGCCGCGCTGCTGCTCGCCGCCGCGCAGGCGCCGCTGACCTACGCGGTGGACGTCGGCGTGGAGGATGGGCCGGGCAGCGACCTGCCGCTGGTGGCCGGCTTCCACCCGCGCGAGCGGGACATCCAGGGGACGTTCCGCTGGAGCCGGGGTCGCTCGCAGATCCGGCTGCCGGGCGTGGGCGCGCGCCCGCTCCAGCTGACGCTGCGCTTCATCGCGGTGAGCCCGGAGGTGGCCGAGCGCGGCCCGCGCGAGATCGAGCTGTGGGCGAACGGGGCGCTGGCGGCGCGCCTCCCGGTGCGCCCGGCCGGCGCGGTCTACCGCCTGGTGCTGCCGCCCGCCCCTGCGGGCGACTACTGGCTCGAGCTGCGCAGCGCGACGATCGTGCCGACGGGGGACGAGCGCGCGATCGGCGCGGGGCTAAACTCGTTCGTCGCCGCGGCGCCGGGCGGCCCTGCGCTCCCCGCCGCTCGCAGCACGCTCGGGTGGCTGGCGGCCGCCGCCCTGGCCTGGCTCGCGGTGCGGCGGGTCGGCTTCGGCCCGGCCGGGGCGCTCGCCATGCTGCTCCCCGGCGCGCTGCTGGCAGGGCTCGCGGCGCTGCTCGACCCGCCGCGGTTCGCGTTCGGCGCCGCGCCCGCCCTGGTGGCCCTGGCGCTGGGGTGGGGCCTGGCGCTGCTGCTGTGCGCCCGCCCGGCCGCCCTGGCCGCTGCGGGCGCGGCGCTCGCGGCGCTCGGAGTTGGGGCGATGCTGGCGCGGGCGGCGCTCGGGGCCGATGGGGGCGCGGGGTGGGCCGCCGGGCTGAGCGGGATCGGGGCGGGGCTGCTGCTCGGTGGGGCGATGCGGCCCGCGGTCGCCCGGCTCGTCCGCCGGCTCGGGCTGGAGGTGCCCCACGGACACTGGCGCTGGCTGGCGCTGATGGCGGTGCTGGTGCTCGCCACGCGCTACGGCGGCAAGATCTACCCGGACTCCATGCCCGGCGACATCGGCTTCCACGCCAACCGCTTCGTCGACGTCGTGCGCGGCACCGTGCTGATCGTGTCGCGCAACCGCGGGGTGGACTTCCCGTACCCGCCGGCGTTCTACCTGCTGCTGATGCCCTTCTCGCTGCTCGGCGTGGACCGGCGCGTCGCCCTGCAGCTCGGCGGGGCGCTGCTGGACGCGCTGAGCCCGCTGCTGGTCTACGCGGTCGCCGCCTCCGCCGTGCCCCGGCCCGGCCGGGCGGCGCGCTCCGCCGTGCCGCTCGTCGCGGCCGCGGTCTACTCCTTCAGCGCCGCCGGGTACATGACGACCTGGTGGAACTTCAGCACCCACATCTTCGCCCAGTTCGCGCACCTGCTGCTCGTGGCGGCGCTCGTGGTCGTGTGGCCTGCGCTGGGCCGGCGGGCGGCCACCGGCGCCTCGCGCCTCTCGACCCTCGGCGTGGCCTGCGGCCTGGTGCTGCTGCAGTGCCTGGTGTATCTGGGGCACTTCGGCTTCTGGATGAACATGTCGCTGCTGGGGGCATTCGGGCTGCTGGTGCTGGGGTGGGCGCGCTACGGGCCCCCGCGCCGGGCGGGCGCGGGGCGGGCCTTCTGGACTCTGCTGGCGTCGTTCGCGGGCGCGCAGGCGCTGGCGGCGCTGCTGTTCTACACCGGCTACACCGGGATGCTGCTCGCGCAGGTGCAGGCCGCGGCGAGCGGCGGACTCACCGGGCTGGCGGGCCGGGCGCCGCTGGACCGCGCGGTGCTCTGGCAGATCCTGTGGGAGTACGGGCTGGTCACCCACTTCGGGTTCTTCGCGCTGCCGCTGGCGCTGTGCGGCGGGCTGCTCCTGTGGGCCGCGCCCCCCGCGCGCGAGGTGCATCGCCCGGCGCCCAGCGCGCGCGCCGCGGTGCTCACGCTCATGGCGGGGACGCTGGCGATCGCCGTGTTCTTCGCCGTGCTGCCGTTCCTCTCCGGATCGACCCTCTCCAGCCGCTGGCTCATGTTCTCGGCCTGGGCGGTGGCGGTGGGGGCGGCGCTCGGCGCGCACTGGCTCTGGCGGCGCGGCGTGGCCAGCCGGGTCGCCCTGGGCGCCGCCGGGTGCTACGTGCTGTGGGTCACCGCCAGCATGTGGCTCGGGGCGCTGGCGTGGCGCATCCGGCCGCCGGAGCCCTTCTAGAGCTGGAGATCGGAGCTGCCGCCGCTTCCGCCGCCCGGCGGCGGGCGAGGGCGGGCGCGGCTCGCTTCTGCTATACTGTCTCCATCCTCTTTATTTTTTATTGCAGGAGTTACGCGGTGGTCCGTCCTGCGCCCAAGCGTGTTCTGCAGGCGCTCCGCCCTGCACCCGGGCAGGAGGGCGGCTGGCCCTCCACGGGCACTTTTTTCTTCCGCGGCTCTGCGGCGACTTCGTCGCCGCAGAGCCGCGGAAAAGAAGATCCGGGGGAGGCTTCGCCTCCCCCGACCCCACCAGTGGGTGGAGGTGGAAGAGCACCGGGGAGGCGAAGCCTCCTAGACCCCATTAGGGGCGCGAGGGCAGCTCTCCGCCGCCCTCTGTCGGGAGGCGTGGAGGGCCGCAGGCCCGCCGGAGCTGCTTCCCGCTAGGACGTGAGAAGGCCGCAGGCCGCCGGCCTCCCCCGCGGCAGGTGCCGCAGCACCGCCGAGGAGCCAGCCATGAAGCGTGTCGTCAGCGTCAGCCTGGGCTCGTCGCAGCGCGACTACTCCTTCACCACGACCGTGCTCGGACGACGGATCGAGGTGCGCCGCATCGGCGCCAACGGGGACGTCGCGCTGGCCGCGGAGCTGATCCGCGAGCACGATGGCCGGGTGGACGCGATCGGCCTGGGCGGGCTCACGCCGGTGTTCCGCGTCGGCGAGGCGCGCTACCCGCACCGCGAGGCGCTGCGCGTCGCCGCGGCGGCCCGGCGCACGCCGGTGGTCTCCGGCGGCCTGATCAAGGGCGCCCTGGACCGCTGGTGCGTCTACGAGGCCAGCCGGCGCAGCCGCGGCCTGTTCAACTACCGCCGCATCCTGGTCACGAGCGGCGTGGACCGCTACGCGCTGGCGCAGGCGCTGAGCCAGTACGAGGCCGAGCTGCGCTTCGCCGACCCGATCATCCACAGCGGGGCGCGCTTCCTGCCGCTGCCGCGCTCGGTCCGGCAGCTCGAGCTCTACGCCGCCACCACGCTGCCGCTCACCGCGCTGCTGCCCTACCGCGTGCTCCATCCGGTCGCGCTCGGCCGCGAGGGGCGCGACGGGCGCGCGCTCGAGCACTTCCGCTGGGCCGATGTGATCGCCGGCGACTTCGCCTTCATCCGCCGCTTCGCCCCGCCCGAGCTGCGCGGCAAGACGATCGTCACCGACGACCTGTCGCCGGCGGAGCTTGACGATCTGCGCCGGCGCGGCGCCGCGACGCTGGTGACGCTCGGGCCGCGCCTCGAGGGGGCCGGCCGCTATGTGTCCGCCGATGTGCTGGAGGGGATCGCGGTGGCGCTGCTGGAGTGCGGCGCGAGCCCGAGCGAGGGCGAGATCCTCAACTTCATCGACGAGGCGGGCTGGGGGCCGGACGTGCTGGCGCTGAACGAGGGCGTCGAGAGGCCGACCTTCGCCTTCGTCATCCACCCGCTCTCCGCCCGCTACATCGCCAACCACCCGCGCTTCCGCTTCACCAGGCGCCTGCCGGAGCGGCTGGTGGAGCGCGTGGCCGCCTACATGCCGCCCATGTTCATCTCGCGCATCCGCGGCATCCGCTCCAGGGCCACCGGCGAGGAGATCGAGGGGCTGCTGTTCTCGCTCGGCGCCACGCCGCGCGAGCTGATGCGCCGCGACACCTCCTTCACCTACCGCCGGCTGATCAAGTGCGCCCGCATGGCCGAGCGCATGGGCGCCCGGATCATGGGCCTCGGCGCCTTCACCTCGGTCGTCGGCGACGCCGGGGTCACCGTCGCGCAGAAGAGCGACATCGGCATCACCTCCGGCAACTCGCTCACGGTGGCCGCCACGCTCGAGACCGCCAAGCAGGCGGCGATCAAGATGGGCGCCGCGGATCTGACCAGGGGCCGCGCGATGGTGGTCGGCGCCACCGGCTCGATCGGCTCGGTCTGCGCCCGGCTGCTCGCGCAGGCGATCGGCGACGTGGTGCTGGTGGCGCCGCGCCCCGAGCGGCTGCTGGCCCTCAAGCGGCAGATCGAGCGCGAGACCCCCGGCGCGCGGGTGATAGCCGCCACCAACGCCGACGCCTACATCGGCGGGTGCGACCTGATCGTCACCACCACCTCGGCGCTCTCCGGCCGGGTGATCGACGTCGACAGGCTGAAGCCCGGCGCGGTGGTGTGCGACGTCGCGCGCCCGCCGGACGTCAAGAAGGAGGACGCCGCGCGCCGCCCGGACGTGCTGGTGATCGAGTCGGGCGAGATCCTGCTGCCGGGCGAGCCGGACTTCGGCTTCGACATCGGGCTGCCGCCCGGCACCGCCTACGCCTGCCTGGCGGAGACGGCGCTCCTGACCATGGAGCACATGTACGGCGACTACACGGTCGGGCGGAACATCGAGCTGGAGAAGGCCAAGGAGATGTACCGCCTGATGAAGAAGCACGGCCTGGAGCTGGCGGGCATGCGCTCGTTCGACGAGTACGTCACCGACGAGATGCTGGCCGAGAAGCGCCGCCTGGCGGACGAGCTGCGCCGCGCCAGGGGCCAGGGCGCCGCGCGGGAGCTGGGCTCGCACGGCCGCGAGGCCGCCGGCGCCCGCTCGTGAGCGCCGCTCTTCTGCTGGCGCGAAGCGATGCCGCCACGGCCCCGGCGCGTTCCCACCTCAGCGCTGCGGCCTCGGCCGCCGGGGCGCCGGCCGCGACTCCAACACCGGTGGGGCGGCGGCGGCTCGCTGGTGCCCTCCTAGCGCCGCTCCGAGTCCGCGTCTGGCCGGCGGACCAGGTCGTTCACAATGCCGTCGCCGGGCGGATCGGTGTCGGCGGAGCGCCTGGCGTAGCTCTCGACATCCTCGCGGCGAAACCGGTAGGCGCCGTCGACGGCGTGGGCCGGGAGCGCGCCGCTGCGCGCGAGCTGGAGCACCGTATCGATCGAGAGGCTCAGGCGCACGGCGGCGTCGTGTGCGGACATGGTCTCGGGCTGGTTCATATCGACCTCCTGGCTGGCAGGCGCACGCGGCGAGGACCGCTGAGGGCTGAATAGCAAGGGTCGCGCCGCCGCCGGGCAGCGAAACAGATCCGAAGCACGCTCACACAGTTTCAGGGACCAGACGTATGGCAACCACTGTCAGCTCCGCCGCCCCGCCCCGCGGCGCTCGCGCCCGCCGCGTGGCGGCGCGCCTCAGCGTGTCGCTGGCGCTCCTGCTGCTGGCGCTGTACCTCGGCGTCTCGGCCTACGCCGCGAGCGTCGTCACCTGGCCGCGGCGCGCCCCGCTCGACAGAACCCCGGCCGCCGTGGGCGCCGCCTACCGCGACGTGAGCTTCCCGGCGCGGGGCGGCGATGTGCAGATCGCGGGCTGGTACCTCCCGCGCGCCGATGCGACGCGCGCGGTGGTGCTGGTGCACGGCAAGGACAGCAGCCGCGCCGCGGAGTTCGGCGGCCGCTTCGTCGAGCTGGCGGCGGGGCTGCAGGCGCGCGGGTTCGCGGTGCTCATGATCGACATGCGCGGCCACGGGGCCAGCGGAGACGCGCGCTTCAGCTTCGGCCTCGAGGAGCGGCGCGACATCATCGGCGCGGTGGACTGGCTGCGGGCGCAGGGCTTCGCCCCCGGCAGCGTCGGCGTGCTCGGCGTCTCGATGGGCGCGGCGGCCGGCATCGGCGCGGCGGCCGAGGAGCCGGCCATCGGCGCGCTGGTGGCCGACTGCAGCTACGCCGAGATCGAGCCGCTCATCCGGCGCCACTGGACCTCCGCCAGCGGCCTGCCGGACGCCTTCCTGCCCGCGACGCTGCTGATGGGGCGCCTCATCCTCGGGCACGACCTGACACAGGCCCGCCCCGCCGAGGAGATCGACGACGTCGCGCCGCGCCCGGTGCTGATCATCCACGGCGCGGCGGACGCGTTCACGCCGGTGGAGCACGGGCGCCAGCTGGCGGCCGCCAACCCCGCCGCCGAGTACTGGGAGGTCCCGGGCGCGGCCCATGCCCGCTCCTACGCCGCCGACCCGCAGGCGTACCTGGAGCGGGTGGCCGGTTTCTTCGAGCGCAGCCTCCCGGCGCGCTGAGCGTCGCGCGCCGCCCCGGCGTGTCGGCGCTCAACCCCGTGTCAAGCACTCAGGTGCATCTGCATCGCCACCCGCGCCCTTTCCACAGCTCCGGCGCCCTGCTATAACCAGGCGAGGAGATGGAAAGGGCTTCACGATGCAGACAATGCTTCGCTTCCCGACACGCCTGGCGCTGGTGGCGCTGGCGCTCGGGGTCGCTGCCGACCTGCTGTTCTACCGGCGCGCCTTGGGCATCTCGTTGCCGCTGTTCGTCATGCTCGGCCTCGGCCTGCTCATCTGGCGCGCCCGCGCCGAGGAGCGCCCGCCGGCGCTCGCCAACCTGTGGCTCGGGGCCGCGGCGCTGCTGTTCGCGCTGCTGGTGGCGGTGCGCGCCAACATGGCCCTCACCGCGCTCAACCTGTGCGCCTGCGCCGCGCTGCTGTTCCTCCAGGCGATGAGCTTCCGCTCCGAGCCGATCGGGGCGCTCTCGACCGGGCAGCTGCTCGTCCGCGGGCTGCTCACCTCGCTCGAGATGATCTTCCTGCCGGCGGCGCTGTTCGCCGATGCGGCCAGCCGGCTGCCGGCCGGCGGCGAGCGTATCCGGGCCCTCGCGCCGGTCGGGCGGGGCGTCGTGCTCGCCGCGCCGGTGCTGGCGACGTTCACCCTGCTGCTGGCGGGCGCGGATAGCGTGTTCGCGAGCTTCGTCGCGGCGGTGCTGAACATTCAGCTGCCGTTCGACGCGGCCGAGGTGCTCGGCCACGGGATGTTCGTCGGCGCGTTCGCGTGGGCCTGCGCGGGCGGCATGCTGGTGGCGCTGCACGACCGGCCGGCCCCATCGTACGAAGAGCTGCCCGCCGAGGGGGTCACGCGGCCCCTGCGCGCGGCAGAGCTCCGCGGCGGGTGGCGGCCGGTCGGCGCCATCGAGGCGCTGACGGTGCTGGTGGCGGTGGACGTGCTGTTCGGCGGGTTCATGCTGGTCCAGGCCGCCTACCTGTTCGGCGGGCTGGACACGCTGCAGCGGACGGGGATGACCTACGCCGAGTACGCCCGGCGCGGCTTCTTCGAGCTGCTGGCGGTGGCCTGCATGTCGCTCGGGCTGCTGTGGCTGCTCGCGCTGCTGACGCGCCGGGACACCCCCGGGCGGCGGCGCGCGTTCAACGCCGCATGCGGGCTGATGACCGCGCTGGTGCTCGGGCTGCTCGCCTCGGCGTTCCAGCGGATGCTGCTCTACCAGGCGGCCTACGGCTTCACGCAGCTGCGCATCTACACGCTGAGCTTCATGGTCTGGCTGGCGCTGGTGCTCGTGCTGTTCATGGCCGCGCTGCTGCGCGACCGGCCGCGGCTGTTTACCTTCGGCGGCTTCGTCTCGGCGCTGGTGTGCCTGGCGGCCCTCAACCTGGCCAACCCGGACGTGCTGATCGTGCGCGAGAACATCGCCCGCTACCAGGCCAGCGGCGACCTGGACGCCCGGTATCTGGCGCGCCTCTCGGCGGACGCGGCCCCGGCGCTGGTCGCGTCGCTCGGGGCGCTGGGCGACGAGGAGCGCGCGATCATCACCGACGCGCTTAAGGGGCAGCTGGCGCAGATCGAGCAGATCGAGGCCGAGAGCGGCTGGCCGGCGTGGCACCTGGGGCGGCAGGCGGCCAAGCAGGCGATCGAGCGGGCCGTACCGTAAACATCGGGGTAGGGGCGTTGCGCGCAGCGCCCCTACCCTGCCCCCAGCGACGTGTCCTCCTACAGCACCCACTCGCGCCCGCAGGCCCGCACGCGCATGCCGCGCATGTCCCCGCCGAGCACCGTGACCTCCGGCGTCCACGTGCCGTCGGCGGCGCGGCGCTGCGTGTAGGTGCCCCAGCCGCGGCCGCAGCTCCAGAAGCAGCGGAACTCGTCCGGGTCGGTGGAGGCCTCGAGCACCGGCTCGAAGCTCATCCAGCCCGCGGCCACATCGCAGCGGAAGCCGCTGAGCGCCGTGAGCAGCGCCCAGCTCGCCATGCTGCGCGCGTAGTGGTGGCCGCACTCCACCTCGTTCCACGGGTTGCGCCGCACGCCGTCGTGGCGCTCCCGCACCGCCTCCACCAGCTCGAGCCCCTCGGCCAGCCAGCCCTCGTAGATCAGGTGCGCCGCCACATGGTACTCGATCCCGGTCCAGACCTCGTCCGAGTAGACGAAGGGCAGCCTGGGGCGCCCGCCGCGCGGCCAGGAGCAGAGCAGCAGCCCGGCCTCGTCGTTCAGCACGTAGGTGCGCTGGGCGTTGGCGTGGTCGCGGAAGCCGCGCCGGAAGTTGTGGTCGAACACCGCCTTGATCGCGCGGCGCACGTGCTCGGCGGGGAGCAGGTCGCCCAGCCCGAGGACGCGGGCGTGCAGCTGGCCGAGCAGCTGGTCCGAGAGGATGCCCTCGCCGTGCTGGTACTTGTAGGCGTTCACGTCCTCCAGCCGCTGGATGTAGTACTCGCCGTTCCAGAGCAGCTCGTCGAGCCGCCGGCTGGAGCGCTCGAAGGTGGCGCGGTACTCGGCGGCCAGCGCCTCCTCGCCCATCACCCGCGCCAGCTCCTCGGCCGCGCGCAGCCCGGCCAGGTAGTAGATGCCGCACAGCGGGTTGGGGCCGTAGAACTCGATGTCGTAGGTGTTGTGCTGCTTGCCGTCCGGCACGCCGTCGCCGTCGGTGTCCCAGTGGGCGCCGGCGTAGGCGATGGCGCGCTTCACGCCCGGCCACACCAGCTCCAGCCACGCGCGGTCGCCGCTCAGCAGCCACTCGCGGTAGGCGCGGATCACGCTGCCCATCTGGCCGTCCACCGCCGCCTCGGGGCGCACCGTGTCGCCCCAGTGCCAGACGAAGCGCTCGCCGGTGCTCTGCATGCCGCGGAAGTACATGAAGCCGCTCTCGTCGGTCTCCACGACGAACTCGAGCCGGCGCATCTCGCGCTCGAGGCTCGGGAACAGGAAGGCGAGCGTCTGAGCGTAGGACCACACGTGGGTGCAGGAGCCCTCGCAGCAGCCGGCGTCGTCGAAGCAGCCCTCCCAGCCGTAGAAGCGGCCGTCCTCCATCCAGAAGCAGGTGGTGGAGCGCAGCGGCACGATGTTGGCCGCCAGCGCGTCGACCACCGGCTCGGGGAGCGTGCCGCCCCACAGCGCCTGCTGGAACGCCCGCGACGCGCCCTCGAGGTGCGGGAGGTTGTCCAGCACGTAGCGCGCCGTCTCCCAGGCGCTGCCGAAGCGCCGGGCGTAGCGCACGCGGGCGAGCGGCGCGTCCTCGCTCTTCCAGCTGTCCGGCCGGTTGGGGAAGTGCCAGGCCAGCACGAAGCGGTAGCTCCTGCGCTCGCCGGGGGCCAGCTCGTCCATCACGCCGAGCGAGCCGGTGTCGCTCTGGCGGGGCGCCGAGGGCGTCTCGTAGCCGTGGTCGGTGAGCATCCCGTCCTCGGACAGGTCGTCCCAGAACTCCTGCAGGAAGTCCCACCAGGCGCCGCGCAGCCAGGCGCGCTTGGCCGTGACGGTGGGGTGGTCGGTCACGAGCGCCATGTCGCCGTAGAGCCGGTCGGTGGGCGCGTAGCGCTCGGAGCGCAGCAGCAGCCCGCGGGCCGCGCCGTCCTCGCGCAGCTCGTTGATGTTGCCGCCCAGCCCGGCGGACGCCAGGTTGCCGAAGCGGTCGAAGCCGACGCCGCCGACCGGGTTGAACAGCGAGCCGACGATCGTCAGGCGCACGCGCTCGGGGCCGGGGTTGGTGACGGTGTAGGTGAAGATCGCGCACGGCAGGCCGGAGTCGTCCGCGTCGAGCGGGACGAGCGGCGTGTAGGCCTCGAGCGACACCTGCACCGGCAGGCTGGGGTCCTGGAAGTCCAGCGTCGCGAAGGGGTAGGCGCCGGTGAGGGTGGCGCCGGCCAGGCGCGGGAGGCCGGCGGCGCTGGTCGGGTGGTAGCCGTGTGAGAGGGCGTGCGGCGGGGCCAGCGGCCCCTCGAGCACGCGCGTGATCGCCGGCGCGGAGCCGGCCTGGGCGCGGATGGCGAAGAAGGTGTTCGGCAGGCGCGTGCCCTTCGCCGGCCGGTTGAAGATCTCCCAGTCGCGCAGGTCGCCGCGCGCGCCGAGCGAGACGTTGCCGCTGCCGATCCCGCCGAGCGGGAAGGCGGCGACGGTGGCCGAGGCGGGGTAGGATCTGGGTTTCATGCTGGCTTCTTTCTTCCTGTGGCGCTCTCAGGGCGCGCTGAGGGGCGTGCCCCCTCCGGGTAGGCGGCTAGAGATCGGCCGGAGGCGGGCCGCTCGGCGGGTCGGTCCAGAGCTCGTGCACCGGCGGCAGCGGGACGAAGGGCGTGTGCGGCTCGCGCTGGTACCAGTAGGCCACCGAGGCGATCGTGTCGGTCAGCGGCTGGAACTTCCAGTTCGGCCACCAGCCGAGCGCCTGCACCGTCACCCGCAGGCTCTCGCGGAAGCGCACCGGGTCCATGATATGCCAGCGGTAGAGGGCGTGGCGGGGCACCTCGCCGGGCTCCTTGCGGTACAGCGGGTAGCCGAGGAACGGCGTCGAGTAGGTCTGGCCGTCGAAGCACCACGCCCCGCCCACGTAGTCCTCGGTGCCGGTGCCGCAGATCGTCGGGAACTCGGTGTCGCCATCCATGTAGAACTTGACCTCGCCCTCGCCCCACCAGCCGTTGCTGTGCTGCTTCCAGGCCAGGAACGTCCCGACGTAGTGCCCCTGGCCGCGCACGTCGTCCAGGATGGTGTGCTCGGGGTGCTCGCGGGTGGTGGTGGACTGGCGGAAGCTGGCGTGGAAGTAGGCGGCCTGCTCGGGCACCGCGGTGAGCGCGTAGGTGATCTGGTAGAAGAAGTACTTGATCGGCGCGGTGTGCCGGTTCTCGATCGTGATCCGGGCGCGCTGGCGGAAGGGCATCGGCCAGTAGCAGTTGAAGCCGCCGACCGGGTTCACCGCCACCGGGAGCGAGTTGACGTTGTAGCGCAGCCCAAACCCGTTGCAGAAGAAGTCGCCCAGCGGCGCCTCGACCGAGGGCTGCTCCTCGTCGTCCCAGTAGAAGCGCAGCACGGTGTTGCGGTAGGCCTCGGTGGCGACGGTGATCCAGATGTGCTGCACCACGCCCGGCCCCTCGATGTCGGCGAGCGTGGTGGTGCTGCCGGCGGGCAGGTCGATGCAGGGCCGGACCTTCCAGCCCCGGCCTAGGTCCGACGAGGGGTGGTTCGCGGTCGGTGTCTCGCGCGCGCCGCCGCCCCGCTCGCCGGTCGGGTTCTCGGCCGAGATCGAGCGCGTCTCGGCCTGCGACAGCAGCGGCAGCGCCCCCAGGCTCATTCCGAACGGGTCCATCAGCGATGCCTCCTCACAAGCAGATCGTTCGACAGAGGTCGTTCTGCTCTCAGCACTGAGAGATCGGGCTCTGACGGCCGAAAGCGCCGCGCGGCCCTATTCCGCAATCAGCTCGAGCCGCACGTCGAGCGGCCTTCCCGGCTCGATCCGCACGGCCGCGCCGAAGTCCAGCGTGACGGCCTGCCCCTCCTGCCGGATGCTGGCGTCCACCGCCTGCTCGCCCAGCCGGGCCGAGACCGAGGCCGGCCGCGCCCCCTCCGGCAGCTCCAGGCGCAGCGACCGGACCTCGAGCGCGCCGGCGTGCGCCTCCCAGCGCACCGTCTGGGTATCTGCGCGGCGCTCCTGGTGCGCCTCGCCCCAGCCCGAAGGGAAGCTCCAGACCGTGCGGAAGCGCTCGGGCTGCCAGCGCGGCGCCAGCGCCAGCTCGCCCGTCACCGCAGAGTAGCGCAGCCCCGCCAGCGCCAGGAGCGCGGCCCAGGCCGCCATCGCCCGCGCGTAGTGGTGCCCGCACTCCTGCTCGTTCCACGGGTTGCGCCGCCGGCCGTCGAAGCGGGCGCGGATCGCCGCGATCACGGCCAGCCCCTCGTCCACCAGCCCCTCGTAGATCATGTGCGCCGCCGCCTGGTACTCGAAGCCGGTCATGACCTCGCTGAAGTACGGGAAGGGCACGCGCGGGCGCCCGCCGCGCGGCCAGGAGCAGATCAGCAGCGCGCTCTCGTCCGCCAGCGCGTAGGTCCGCATGGTGTTCCAGTGGTCGTAGAGCGCCGGCCGGAAGTTGTGGCGGTAGATCGCCGCGAGCGCGGCGCGGACGTTCGCGGGGCGCAGCAGGTGGCCCAGCCCCAGCACGTGCGCCATGTACTGCCCGACGAGCTGGTCGATCAGGCAGCCGTCGCCCACCTGGAAGTCCGGGTCGGCCGGGTCGGTCTCGCCCATGCCGGCGCGCAGCTCGGGGCGGGCCTCGTCCAGGCTCGCGGGCGCCCGCACCTGCTGGATGTAGTACTCGCCGTTGAACAGGTGCTCGTCCACCCAGGCGCTGCCGCGCTCGAACAGCGCCCGGCAGCTCTCGGCGAACGCCGCGTCGCCGACGGCGCGCGCCATCTCCTCGGCGGCGCGCAGCGCCCCGAGATACCAGACGGTGCAGAGCGGGTTGGGGCCGAAGAGCTCGATGTCGTAGGTGTTGTGCTGCACCCCCTCCATCACGCCGTCGCGGTCGGCGTCCCAGCCGCCGGGGAGCCAGCAGTAGCGCACGAGCGCGGCGATCTTCGGCCAGTGGCTGCGGAGGAACGCCTCGTCGCCGGAGAGCTGCCACTCGCGGTAGCACTTCATCACCACGCCCATCTGCCCGTCGGCGGCGGCGTGGCGCCACGGCTCGCTCCCGAGCGGCAGGCGCAGGCGGAAGAAGTTCAGGCCGTCCGCGTCGGTGCCGTGCTCCAGCTCCAGCGCGCGCATGTTCAGCGCCAGCTCGGGGAACAGGAACGGCGTGGTCTGCTCGTAGTTCCAGACGTGGGTGCAGGAGCCGAAGCAGCACCCCAGGGTGTCGCCGCAGCCCTCGAAGGCGAAGAAGTTGCCGTCCGCGGTGCGGAAGCATGTCTGGCTCCGCAGCGTCGAGACGTTGTTGAGCGCGGCCTCCTTCACCGGCTGCGGCAGGGTGGCGGCGGCGATGGCGCCCGCGAAGCGCGCGCTCTCGGCCTCGAGCTCGGCGAGCTGCGGGGCGACCTGCACGGCCACGTCCCACGCATCCTGGTAGCGGGCGGCGTAGTAGTTGCCGACGTACCCGCCCTGCGGGTCGAGGGTGTTCCAGCCGCAGCCGGCGGCGGTGCGGTGCGGGAAGTGCCAGCAGATCAGGAAGGTGCAGCTGGCGCTCCCGCCGGGCGGCACAGTGACCGACGTGGCGACCGAGCCGATCTGGCCCTGGCCGGCCGGGCTCGGCCCCTCCTGCTCGGGGTCGTCGAGCCGCCCGTCGTCGCTGAAGTCGTCCCAGAAGGTCAGCAGGTGGCGGTTCCAGTGGGTCGAGCCCCAGCTGCGCCGCCAGGTCGCCTCGGGGGCCAGCGCCACCAGCGCGATCGTGCCGTCCTGCGGCGTGCGCGGCTCCACGCGCTCGGAGCGCATCAGCAGGCCGTGGAGCCGGCTGCCGTCCGCGGCACGTGCGCTGCGCGGCTCGTTGACGTTGCCGCCCGGCAGCGCCCCGAGCCCGCGCGGCGCGATCGACGAGGTCGTGTCGCCCCCCTCGCGGCTCACGCCGATGCAGTTCATCAGGCTGCCGGCCACGGCGGCGGACACCGGCCGGTCGCCCGCGTTCACCAGTACGAAGCGCAGCACTGCCAGCGGCAGGCCGGAGCGCTCGGCGTCGAGCGGGATCAGCGGGTTGAACGCCTCCAGGTGGACGGCCAGCGGCACGCCCGGGTCGCGCAGCGTGAAGCGCGCGAAGGGGTAGGCTGCCTCGAGCTCCACCTCGCGGAAGCGCGGCAGCCCGGCCGCCGCAGTCGTCACGCCGAAGCTGCCGCTGTAGGGCGGCTGGATCACCCCCTCCAGCACCCGCGTGACCGGCGGCGCGCCCTCGGCCTCGGCCCGCAGCGCGAAGAACGAGAACGGCGGGGTCAGGCCCTTGTCCGGGCGGTTGAAGATCTCGAAGTCGCGCAGCTCGGCCCGCCCGCCGAGCGCGATGCTGCCGGTGCCGATCCCGCCGAGCGGGAAGGCGACCTCGCGCAGCTGCTCGCCCGTGTAGCGCGACAGGGCCGGCCAGGGGGAACGGCCGCCAGTCATGGAGCTCCCTGTTTCCTCATGTCGTTCGGCGTGGTGCGTGTGCGTGCGGCGCGCAGACACACCTGCAGGAACCCAGCCCGCTAGCCCTTGATGCCCGACTGAGTGATGCCCTCGATAAACCAGCGCTGGGCCAGCAGGAAGACCAGCAGCACCGGCGCGACCGTCATCGTCACCGCCGCCATCACCACCGCCGGGCTGCCGGAGCCGAGATACCCGCGCAGGGCTGTGATCCCGAGCGGCAGAGTCATCTTGTCCCAAGAGTTGAGGAAGATCAGCGGCCCGAAGTAGGCGTTCCAGGTGTTGTTGAAGGTGATGATCGTCAGCGCCGCGAGCGACGGCCCGGCGAGCGGCAGCGCCACGCGCCAGAAGGACTTCCACGGCCCCGCGCCGTCGATCCGCGCGGCGTCCAGCAGGTCCTGCGGCATCGTCAGGAAGAACTGGCGCAGCAGGAACACCCCGAAGGCGCTCGTCAGGCCGGGCAGGATCAGCGCCCAGTGGCTGTCCACCAGTCCGAGATGGCGCATGATGATGAACACCGGGATGATCGTCACCTGGCCGGGCACCATGAGCGAGGCCAGCAGCACGATGAACAGGAGATCGCGGCCGGGGAAGCGCAGGCGCGCGAAGGCGAAGCCGGCCATCGAGCAGGTGATCAGCTGCCCGAGGGTGACGAAGAAAGTCACCTTGACGCTGTTGAGCCCGAAGGCCAGGAACGGCACCGACGACTGGAACACCGCGGCGTAGTTCTCCCAGTGCCACTCGGTCGGCAGCCAGGCCGGCGGCAGCTTGAACGACTCGTTCATCGGCCGCAGCGAGGTCGCGAACATCCACACGAAGGGCATGGCCATGAAGATGGCCCCCAGGCCGAGCGCCACTGTCGCCAGGAAGTCCAGCGCCCGGTCGAGGGTCAAGCTGGCGGCGCGGCGCTCCACTGCGCGCTTCGTCCCAACCTGTGAGCTGGTTGCCATGTCCTTATCCTCCGACCCACTCCATGCTTATGCGGCCCCGCGGGCGCACCATCACTCGTAGTGCACCCACGAGCGCCCGAGGCGGAACTGGACCAGCGTCAGCGCCATGATCATCACGAACAGCGTGATCGCGACGGCCGAGGCGTAGCCCATATCGAAGCTCTGGAAGGCCTTCTCGTAGATGTACATCACCAGGCTGCGGCTGGCGTCGCCCGGCCCGCCCTGGGTGAGCACGACGATCGAGTCGAACACCTGCAGCGCCCCGATCATGAAGATGACCATGTTGAAGAAGAACGTCGGGCTGATCAGCGGCAGCGTGATGTGGCGGAACAGCCTGAAGGGGCTCGCGCCGTCGATCTGGGCCGCCTCGTAGTAGTCCGAGGGGATGTTCTGCAGCCCGGCCAGGAACACCAGCATGGCGAAGCCGGTGTTCTTCCACACATCCATGAAGATGATCGACGGCAGCACCCACTGGCGGTTGTTGAGCCACGGGACCGGCTCGACGCCCAGGAAGCTGAGGTAGTAGTTGAACACCCCGGTGTCCTTCTGGAACAGGAACTGCCAGATGATCGCGCAGTAGGTCAGCGCGACGAGCACCGGGAAGAAGTAGGTGGTGCGGAAGATGTACTTCAGCGCCGCGGGCAGGCGCCGGTTGATCAGCACCGCCAAGATCAGCCCGATGCCGACGTTCAGGGTGACGGCCGTGACCGTGAAGAAGATCGTGTTGATGTACACCGTGCGCAGCCGCGGGTCGCTCAGCATGGCCAGGTAGTTGTCCAGCCCGATGAACCGCGCCGGGCTGAGCATGTCGTACTCGGTCAGGCTGATGCCGATCGCCGCCAGGATCGGCCCGACGACGAACGTGGTGTAGCCCAGGAAGGTCGGCAGGATGAAGAGGTACCCAGCCAGCGCCTCGCGGTGCCGCTCCTTGCTGAGCCAGCCGGTACGCGCCGGCGCGCGTATCTGTGCAGATGCCATGGGCCGCTCCGTTCCGGTGCGGCAGGCGCCCCGCGCAGCTCCGCAGGGCGCCTGCCGCGCGCTTGCTCCTCTACCCCTGCAGCTTGGCCATTGCGGCCGAGAGCTCTTCGTGCGCGGCGGCCAGCCCTGCCTCCGGGGTCACGGTGCCGGCAAAGATCTCGCCGACGTGGCGCATGAAGATCGTCTCGAACTCGTTGAAGTTCGCCGGGCTCGGCACCGGCTTCGAGTCCTCCAGGCTGTCGTAGAAGATCTTGGAGTTGCTCGGGAACTTGAGGAACGCCTCGCTGTAGGCGACGGAGCGGCGGGCCGGGATGGCCACCCCGGCCTCGGCCGTGGCCTGGATGGTCTCCTTGCTGGTCAGCTCCTTGATCAGCTCCCAGGCCAGCTCCTTGTTCGGGCTCTCGGCGTAGATGCCCCAGCCGCCCACGCCGTGCACCGAGGTGCCCTTGGTGTTGCGCGGCCAGAACTGCACGTCGAAGTCCCTGAACTCACTCGCCAGGAAGCCCTGGATCGGCCAGTGGCCCCACCCGCTCATGGCGACCTTGCCCGAGCTGAACAGCGCCTCGTTGTTGGCGCCCTCGACCGACGGCGCGACCTTGTGGACGTGGATCAGGTCGTGCACGAAGGTGATCGCCTCGAGCATCTTCGGGTCGGTCAGGTTCGAGTCGCTCCAGTCGGCCGTGAGCTGGTAGGTGTCGTTGGTGAGGAACCAGGGCGTTAGGCCGAAGTTGAAGTTCGGGATGGCGAAGCCGTACACCTGGTCGGCGCCGCTCCCGGTGGTGAGCTGCTTGGCGATAGTCAGGAAGTCCTGCCAGGTCCAGTCCGGCTTGGGCGGCTCGATCCCGGCCTCCTCGAAGATCTTGGTGTTGTAGTAGATCACCATGTTGTTCCAGGAGTGCGGCACCTGCCAGATCTTGCCGTCCACCTTGAAGGCGTCGATCAGCGGCTGCGCGACGTCGTCGATCAGCTCCTTGCCTCCCGGGTCGTTCGTCAGCAGCTCGTCGAGCGGCATCAGCAGCCCTTTGCTGACGATCAGCCGCGTGCCCTCGATCGCGATGTTGATGATGTCCGGCGCCTGGCCGCCCGCCACCTGCGCGACGACCTTGTTGGTGTACTCGGACCAGGTCGTCACCGGGACGAAGTTGTCCTCGATCGTGACGTTGGGGTGGCTCTGCTTGAAGCGGTCGTAGGCCGCGCTGTAGATCACCTGGTCCGCCTCGCCGCCGAAGTTGAAGATCTTGAGCGTCGTCGCTCCGCCGCCCGTAGCCGGCGCCGCCGGCTCGGCCGCAGCCCCACCCTCGCTCGCCGATCCGCCGCCACTCTGAGGTGCGCCGCAGGCGGCCAGCAGCGCAGCACCGCCGCCCGCCGCGGCCAGCCGCAGGAAATCGCGCCGAGAGACCCGTCGTCGTGCCTCGTCCATCGCTAGCCTCCTCGCTACGTCGAGATCTGTCTCGCATGGCTCGGCCGGGTGGTTCGGGGCAGCCGGCTTTCGCTGCCTGAGCACAGATATGGAGCCACGCGTGCGGTGCGCCGATTATAAAAGAAAAGCTAAACTGAGTCAACGTGTTTAGCTAAAGTTCAGTCTAAAACGCTTTAGGTTCCATTGACACCCACGGGCATTGCCGGTATAGTGGTGTGATGAGACTTTGTTGCACCGAGCAGGTATGAGTGCACGAACCATCAAGGACGTGGCCGATGCCGCCGGCGTCTCGACGGCCGCCGTCTCACTGTTCCTGAACGGCCGCCCGGGGATCAGCCAGGCGACCCGCGACCGCATCGCGGCGGCGATCCGCACGGTCGGCTACGTTCCTCGCACGAACGGCCGGCGCAGCGCCGCCCGCGCGTTTGTGGGCATGCTGGTCGAGCAGCTGCCGCTGCCGGTTCACGCAGACCACTTCTACTCTGGGGTTGTCGCGGGGCTGCAGAGCGAGGCGGACCGCCTGGGCTACAACCTGGCGCTCAGCGTGGTCGACCCGCAGCAGGGCGGGCTGCCGCGGCTGATCGCCGAGCAGCAGGTGGCCGGGGTGATCGCGATCGGCGGCGGGGACATCACCGACGCGCTGCTGGACCGCCTGGCCGATGAGGGGATCCCGCTCGTCGCGGTGGACAACCAGAGCCGCACCCGCCAGATCGACTGCGTGGTCACCGACAACCAGCAGGGCGGCTACGAGGTCACGCGCCACCTGATCGAGCTCGGGCACCGGCGGATCGCCTTCATCTGCGGCCCGGCCAAGTACAAGAGCCTCGGGGAGCGCTACCAGGGCTACCGCCAGGCGCTGCTCGAGGCCGGCATCCCGCTCGAGGAGGAGCTCGTCCAGCCGGCGATCTCAAGCGGCCTGCCGCGCAAGGGGTACAAGGAGATGCGCCAGCTGCTCGAGCTGGACCCGCTGCCCACCGCGGTGTTTGCCGCCAGCGACCGCACGGCGGTCGGGGCGCTCGAGGCGATCCGCGAGCGCGGGCTGCGCGTGCCGGACGATATCAGCCTGGTGGGCTTCGACGGCGTCGCGCTTGGGGAGCACGCCGACCCGCCGCTGACCACCGTGCGCACCCGCAACTACGAGATGGGCGTGGTGGCAATGCAGCGTCTCGACACGCTGATCGCCGGGCGCGGGGTGGCGCCGATGAAGATCGTGCTCTACACCGACCTGGTGGTGCGTCAGTCCACCGCGCCGCCGAGCCGGTAGGTCGGCCGCGGGGGCGCCGGGCTGAAGCACTCTAGGCGCGTCAGCTCGCAGCGGATCCAGGGCGGCGTCTCGGCCGCCATCCGGCGCACGATCTCCTCGAGCATGGCCGGCTCGCCGCCCACGCGCGCGTTCAGCCGCAGGTGCGCCCGGTCGGCGCGGACGTCGTCCGGCAGCAGGTCCCACGACACCGGCGCGCCCGAGCGGGTGATGCTGGCCTTCAGGTGCGCGCGCGGCGTCTCCAGATGGATCTTCAGGTGCGCCACCGGCGCCCCGCGCTCGGCGAACGCCTGGTCCAGCGCGTGCAGCGCCCCGGCCACCCAGCCGTCGGCGGCGAAGGGCCGCTCGCCCCGCAGCTCCCCCGTGGCGTTCAGCCAGCCCAGGCTGGCCTCGGCCGCCGCGTACACCTCGTAGTCCAGGTCGAGCGCCCGCCGCGCCCCGCTCGCGCCGCTGAGGCAGCGCTCCAGCCACTCATCGACGCCGGCGCCCGTGCGCGCCGAGATCCCCATCACCAGGGTCTCCGGGTGGGCCCGGCGCAGCGCGTTCAGCCGCCCGTCGCGCGCCTCGTCGTCCAGCAGGTCGGTCTTGGCGAGCGCGATGATCTCGGCCTCGGCCAGCTGCTGCTCGTAGAGGTAGCCGACGCTGCTGGCAAAGCCGTCCAGCTGCCGCTCCGGGTCCACCAGGACGGTGAGCGGCGCGATCGCCACCTCGTCGCCGTGGAAGGAGCGCAGCGGCCGCACCACCGTCGCGATCAGGTCGGTGCAGCTGCCCACCGGCTCGGCCAGGATCACGTCCGGCCCGACGGCGTCTCGCAGGCGCTGAACCGCCGCCACCAGGTCCGGGAAGCGGCAGCAGAAGCAGCCGCCGCTGATCTCCTCCACCACGAGCTCGCGCGACCCGGCCAGCGCGGTATCGACCAGGTCGTGGCCCTGGTCGTTGGTGACCAGCCCGACCCGCAGGCCGCGCGCCCGGAGCGCATCCGCCGCGCGCAGCAGCAGCGTCGTCTTCCCGGCGCCGAGGAAGCCGCCGGCCAGGATCAGTTTCGTCTTCATGCTGGCCCTTCCATACTGGCGAGAGCCCCTTCGCTCCCGCAGGGCGGCGCCGAGTGGCCTGCGGCGTTCAGGGCGGCGGTGGCGCAGCCACCCGCTCCAGCCTCAGACCGGCTCGACCCCGTGGCCGGCCTCGATCTGCGTGAGCTCGATCCGCCCGCCGGCGTAGACCATGCCGCCCTTGAGCGGGATGTCGGCCATGAACAGCGGCGTGTCCAGATCCACAAAGCTGAACCCGCCCAGCCCGGCGGCGAAGCAGGCCGACACCGTCATCGCCAGCGTGCTCTCGACCATGCCGCCGATCATCAGCCCGAGCCCGGCCGCCCGCGCCACCGCCGCGATGTCGAGCGCCTCGACGATGCCGCACTTCATCAGCTTGATGTTGATGACGTGCGCCGCGCGCTCCTTCACCAGCGTCAGCACCTGCGCCAGGCTGGATGCGCTCTCGTCGGCGGCCACCTGCACGCCGCCCCACTGCGCCACCTGGCGCAGCCCGGCGATGTCGTCCTTCGGCACCGGCTGCTCGAACAGCGCCGGCCTGATGCCGCGGGCCTGCAGCATCGCCAGGAGCTGAAGCGCGCCGTCCGCGCTGTAGCCGCAGTTGCCGTCCAGGATCAGCGGCGCGTCCGGGGCGGCGTCGCGGACCGCGCTCACCCGCTCCAGGTCCAGCGCCAGCGCCTGGTCGGCGCCATCCGGCCCGGCGCTCGAGCCGATCTTGACCTTGATCGTCTCGATCCCGCGGGCGCGGATGGCCTGCGCCGCGGCGGCGGCCTGCTCCACCGTGCCGGTGGTGATCGTCATGTCGGTCTCCAGCGCGGTGGAGGCGCCGCCGAAGAAGGCCCACAGCGGCACGCGCGCCCGCCGCGTGAAGGCGTCCAGCACCGCCGTCTCCACCGCGCAGCGCGCCGACCCGACCGGCCCCATCGCGCTGCGCAGCGCCTGCGCGATGCTGCGCCACTCGCGGACATCCGCGCCCTCCACGGTGCTGCGCGCCGCCTCGACCGCCGCCCGCGCCATCTCCTGCGTCTCGCCGTTGAACGCCGCGAACGGCGCCGCCTCGCCGTAGCCGCGCGTGCCGTCGGCGAGCTCGACGGTCACCAGCAGATTCTTGGCGACCTCCTGCGAGCCCCCGGCGATGCCGAACGGCTCGTTGAGCGGGATGTCGAGGTTCGTGACGCTCAAGGCCCGAATGGTAGTTGACGCTCTCATTGCGGCTCCATGCTGTGGATGGTCGGCGGGCGGACTTCGCCTGTGGCGCCGGCCGGATGAAGAAACCCCAGGCGCTCCACTACGCGCCGGACGAGAGCGGGAGCGCCACCGGCTCGCCCCGCGCGGCCGACTCATAGGCCGCCAGCGCCACCTCCAGCGCCTTCAGCCCGTCGTGCCCGGTGATCGACGGCGCGCGGCCCTCGGCGATCATCGCCACGAAGTCGCGCATCAGCCCCAGGTCCATATCGCCGCCCCAGCCGACCCACTGGGCCTTGCCCACGCGGTCGCTGTACACCGCCAGCCGCTCCTTGAAGGCGTCCAGCCGCGCCCAGCCGCGCTCGGCCACCACCTCGATCGTCACGTCGCCCCAGGTCGGGAACGAGGCCGGCCGCGACCAGCTGGTGTCGAGCGTGCCGTAGGCGCCGTTCGAGAGCGTGAACGAGAGCATCCCCGCGTCGTCGATCCCCAGCCCGTCGTGCAGCAGGCTCTCGCCGACCTCGGCGAAGACCTCGGTGACCTCGGCGTCGAAGAACCAGCGCAGCAGGTCGATCACGTGGACGGTGTGGTCGATCACCGCCCCGCCGCCCGAGAGCTCCCGGTCGATGAACCAGCCGCCGGGCATCTGGCCGTGGTTGGTGGTCTTCAGGCTGTAGACCTGGCCGAGCGCCCCGCTGCGCAGCAGCTCCTGCAGTTGGACCACCGGCGGCGCGAAGCGCACCGGGAAGGCGATCTGCAGCTTGGCGCCGGCGCGCTCGCAGGCCGCGATCATCGCCTCGGCGTCGGCCAGCGTGGTGGCGATCGGCTTCTCGCACAGGATGTGGCGCGTGTGGCGCGCCGCGAGCTCGGTCAGCGGTCGGTGGTGCGCGTTGGCGGCGCAGATCACGACGCCGTCCAGCCCCTCGGCGAGCAGCGCCTCGGGGGTGGCGAAGCGGGGGATGCCGTGCCGCTCGGCGAAGGACGCGCCGCGCGCCTCATCCTCGTCGGCGACCCCCACCACCTGGACGCCGTCGATCCGCTTGAGGCAGGAGACGTAGGAGTGGGCGTGGCCGTGGGCTACGCTCAGGATACCGATGCGGATCATAGCGCCTCCTCGAATGTCGCGACGTCGACTGGCTTCCCGGTGCGCACCGACTCGATCGCCGCCAGCGCGATGCGCAGCGCCGCGAACGCGTCGTGCGGCGTCACCAGCGGCTCCACGCCGCCGTCGAGCGTCTGGAGGAAGTGCTGGAGCTCGCGGAACCAGGGGTCGTTCTCCAGCGACGCGACGTGCGGCGGGGTGGCGGCGGGCCCGTCCGCGTGGTACTGCACCTTCAGCGGCCGCGCCTCGTCGCTGTCGTGGACCAGCATGCCCCCGGTGCCGGCCAGCTCGATGAAGGTGCGGAAGTTGCCGGCCGGGAAGGCCCAGCTCGCCTCGATGTGGCCGATCGCGCCGCTCGCGAAGCGCAGCGTGATCAGCGCGTGGTCCACCTCCAGGCCGCGGAAGGTCAGGCCGCGGGCGAAGACGCGCTCGACGTCGCCGCAGACCCAGCGCAGATAGTCGATGTCGTGGATGCCGACGTCCAGAATCACGCCGCCGCTCTGCGCCACGTCGGCGAACCAGGCCGTGCGCGACGGCCGCGCGCCGCCGCGGATCGTGCGCACCACCCCCAGGCGGCCGAGCGCGCCGCTCTCGACCACCTCCTTGGCGCGCGCGAACTCGGGGAAGAAGCGCACCACGTGGGCCACGAACAGGCGCACGCCGGCGCTCTCGCAGGCCTCGATCATCGCCCGCGCGTCGGCCAGGTGGCGCGCGATCGGCTTCTCGCACACCACGTGGCGCCCGGCGCGCGCCGCCGCGATCGTCGCCTGCGCGTGCTCGGTCGGCGGTGTGCAGATATCGGCGATCTCGCAGCGGTCCAGCAGCTCGTCGAGGCTGCCGAAGACCTGCCCGCCGAAGCGGGCGGCCAGCGCCTCCGCCCGCGTGCGGTCCGCGTCGTAGAATCCGGCCAGCTCGACGGGCAGCGCCTTCCAGCGCTCGGCGTGCCAGCTGCCCATCCCGCCGCTTCCGACGATCCCTACACGTCTCACGCTATCCCTCATCTTCTCGAGGCCCGCGCCGCGGGTTGGCGCGGGGCATCGGCTACGCGCTTGTGCGGCGCCATTATACCGCCGGTTGGCAGCAGGTATAATACCTAGAACTGATGCGGTGGTCCGTCCTGCACCCAGGCGTGTTCTGCAGGCGCTGTGCCCTGCACCACCCGCGCCAGGGCCTGCGGCCCTGGACCCGCAAGAGAACGCGTACCGTGCCAGCCTGCCCGTTGTCATGCCCACCTCCACCGATGCCCGTGCCCCAGGCACGACTGGTGCGCTGCAATGCCCACTGAGACGAGCAGTTGGTGTGCTGCAACGCAACGGGCAGTGCGGTTGAGACAGCGGCTGGTGTGCTGAGGCATGTCAACGGGCGAACGACGGGAGGTGGCACCCCTTGCGGGGATGGTTCGGAAGGGGCTGCACAGCCCCTTCCGGCGGGGGAGAGCGCGAGAGGGGTCGCAACCCCTCTCGCCATCACGCACGCTCTGACCGCACCGCGTACCTCCTGTAATACTCAGGAGTTACGCTGCGGAGCATCCGCGGAACAGCGCACGGCTCTCGGCGGGCCGCAGGCCCTTCACCTAGGCACGCTCGAAATGCTTCTCCTCGATGACCTCCTCGCCGCCGGCGGGCGGCTCCACGGCCCGGCGCACGCGCGCTCCTTCGCCGACGTCTCCTACGACTCGCGCCTCACGCGCCCCGGCGACCTGTTCCTCGCGCTGCGCACCGCCCGCGCCGACGGCCACGACTACATCGCCCACGCGCTGGCGGCCGGCGCGGCCGGGGTGCTCTGCGCCTCCCCGCCGCGCTCCCAGGCCTCCGGCGCCACGGTGATCCTCGCCGACGACCCGGCCGCGCTCCTGCAGGCCTGGGCCGCCCGCCGTCTGCGCCAGGTCGCGCCGCTGGTCGTCGCGGTCACGGGCAGCGTCGGCAAGACCGGCACGAAGCGCGCGATCGCCACGCTGCTGGAGGCGCTCGGCCCGACCTTCCAGAGCCGGCGCAGCTTCAACTCGCTGCTTGGCCTGCCGATCGCCCTCGCCCGCCTGCCCGACGACTGCCGCCTCGCGGTCCTTGAGTACGGCGCGGATCAGCGCGGCGAGATCGCGCGCCTCGCCGCGCTGTTCCCGCCGCGCGTCGCGGTCGTCACGGCGATCGGCGACGTGCACCTGGCCGCGTTCGGCACGCCCGAGGGGGCCGCCCGCGAGAAGGGCGCGCTCGTCGCGGCGCTCCCGCCCGACGGCTGGGCGGTCCTCAACGGCGACGACCCGCTCGCGCTCGGGCTGCGGGAGCGCACCGCCGCGCGAGTGATCACCTTCGGCCGCTCCGCCGCGTGCGACTTGCGCGCCGAGGAGGTCCAGCACAGCCTGGACGGCGTCCGCCTGCGCCTGCGCTGGCGCGGCGAGGAGGCGAGCGCGTTCGTGCCGCTGCTCGGCGAGCCCGCGGTGACGGCGGCGCTCGCCGCGGTGGCGGCCGCCCTCGCCTGCGGCCTCGACCTGGCGACCGCCGCGGGGCGCCTCGCGCTGGTCGAGCCCGTCGCCGGGAGGCTGCGCAGCCTCCCGGCCCGCGGCGGCGCGCTGCTGATCGACGACACCTACAGCGCCGGCCCGCCCTCGGTGCGCGCCGCGCTGCGGACGCTGGCGGCGCTCCCGGCCCGCCGCCGCATCGCCGTGCTGGGGGACATCGAGGACGACCACGCGCCGACCCTCGTGCCGGCTCCCTCCGCTGGCTCCGAGCAGGGCTCCTCCCTCGATGAGGACGGCGGGGTGCGAGCCGACGATGTCTCGTTCGGCAACGTGTACGCGCAGATCGGCGCCCTCGCCGCACACTGCGCCGACGTGATCATCTGGAAGGGGGACGGCGGCGCCGACGCGATCCGCGTGGCCCGCCAGGCCCGGCCCGGCATCGTCGCGCATGTGGTCCACACCGCAGACGCCGCGCTCGGCCTGCTTCCGCCGGACCTGGGGCCGGGCGACGTGGTGCTGGTGAAGGGCGGCGCCGCGGCGCGTATGGAGCGGATCGCCGCGGCGCTGCTGCAGCCGGGCCTGGACCCGAGCGCGCTGCTCGTGCGCCAGGAGCCCGCGTGGCGCACGGTGCGCATCGGCGCGCCCGACCGGCCGACCTGGGTGCAGGTCGACCTGGACGCGATCGGACATAACGTGCGCCGGCTGCGCGCCATCGCCGGGGTGCCGCTGATCGCGGTGCTCAAGGCGGACGCCTACGGCCACGGCGCGGTGCGCGTCGGGCGCGCGGCGCTGGCGGCAGGCGCGGCCATGCTGGCGGTGGCCACGCTCGGCGAGGCGCGCGCGCTGCGCGCGGCGGGCATCGCCGCCCCTATCCTGGTGCTCGGCTACACGCCGCCATGGCAGGCGCGCGCCGCCGCGCAGCTCGGGGTGACCTGCACCGTGTTCGACATGGACACCGCCCAGGCGCTGGCTGAGGCTGCGGCGGCCCTCGGGCGCGAGGTGCGCGCCCACGTGAAGGTCGACACCGGGATGGCGCGGCTCGGGCTACAGCCCCACGAGACGCTCCCGTTCCTGCGCGCGCTGCGGGACCGCGGCCTCGTCGCGGCCCGGCGGGACGCCGGCGGCCTGGTGATCGAAGGGCTGTACACCCACTTCGCGACCGCCGACGACGCCGACGAGACCTTCGCCCGCGAGCAGCTGCGGCGGTTCCGCGCGGCGCTGGCGGAGGTGGAGGCCGCCGGCCTGCGCCCGCCGATCGTGCACGCCGCCAACAGCGCCGGGCTGCTGCGCTTCCCGGAGGCGCGCTTCGACATGGTGCGCGCCGGGATCGCGATCTACGGCCTGAGCCCGTCGGCGGCCACGCCGCTCCCGCCCGACTTCCGGCCCGGCCTCAGCTTCCACAGCGAGGTGGCGCAGGTCAAGGAGCTGCCGCCCCGCGCGCCGGTCTCCTACGGGCGCGCCTACTTGACCTCAGCACCCACGCGCATCGCCACCATCCCCGTCGGCTACGCCGACGGCATGCGCCGCTCGCCGCCGTGGCGCGAGGTGCTCGTGCGCGGCCGCCGCGCCCCGGTGGTCGGGCGGATCACGATGGACTACGCGATGCTGGATGTGACCGGTATCCCGGACGTGCGCCGGGGCGACCCGGTGGTGCTGATCGGGAGGCAGGGCGAGGAGCAGATCACGGCCGAGGAGGTCGCGGGCTGGCTGGGCACGATCAGCTACGAGGTGGTCAGCACCATTCTGCCGCGTGTGCCGCGCGAGGTGGGCGAGTAGGGGCCGTCACGGCGCGTCGTCGAGCGGCACCAGCGCCACCGTGAGCGTCCGGTCGATCGGCGTGGCCGTCTGCGAGCAGCGCGGCATCTTGCCGAGCTGCCGGCCGGCGTGCCAGAAGTCGGCGTGGTGCCAGTTCGGCCGCGTGACCCAGGAGATACTCACGCTGCGCGGGTAGCCCATCTGCCGGTCGTACGTCGCCCGCAGATCGACCGCGAGGTCGCAGGCGCAGCCGAAGGCGATGCAGCGCACCGGCTCGCTCTGGGCGATGATCTGCTGGAACAGGCTGCTGACGGTTTGGGCGGGGCGCCTGCAGGTGTTCTGGACGACGCGGACGACGGTCTCGCCGCGGACCTCGACATCCTGCAGGCAGCGGATCATCCGAGAGGGCAGGCGGTACTGGTCCTCGATCTTCAGCAGGTAGTGGTCGAGCGGGCGGGCGCTCCAGCGCCGCTGCGCCTCTTCGGTCATGCGCCGGCTGGAGAAGGGCTGCCAGACCAGGGCGGCGCCGAGCGCGCTGAGCAGCAGCGCTGCGGCGCCGAGCCCCACGAGCCAGTGCGGCGTGCGGCGAATACGCTCGCGCCCCATGGCTGCAGCCTCCCTGCGAGAGCCGGAGGCCCGCCCGCGCTGTCAGCCGCCCAGGTAGGCCTCGCGGACCTGCGGGCTCACCAGCAGCTCGGACGCCGGGCCTTCCAGCCTGATCCGTCCGGTCTCGATCACATAGCCGCGGGTCGCGATCGACAGCGCCACCTGCGCGTTCTGCTCGACCAGCAGGATGGTCGTGCCCTGGCGGTTGACCTCGCGGATGATCTCGAAGATCTGCTCGACCAGGATGGGCGCCAGGCCCATCGAGGGCTCGTCCAGCAGCAGGATGCGCGGCCGGCTCATCATGGCCCGCCCGATCGCCAGCATCTGCTGCTCGCCGCCGGAGAGCGTGCCGCCGAGCTGCGACAGCCGCTCGCGCAGGCGCGGGAACAGGCTCAGCGTCCGCTCCATATCCTCCTGGATGCCGGCGGTGTCCTTGCGGTTGAAGGCGCCCATCAGCAGGTTTTCCTGCACCGTCATCCTGCCGAAGATCCGGCGCCCCTCCGGCGACTGCGCCACCCCGCGGGCGGCGATGATGTGCGGTGGCAGCGTATCGATCCGCTCCCCGTCGAGCGTGATGGTCCCCGAGCGCGGCCGAAGCAGCCCGCTGATCGTGTTCAGCGTCGTCGTCTTGCCGGCGCCGTTCGAGCCGATCAGGGTGACGATCTCACCCTCCTCGACGCGCAGCGAGATGCCCTTCAGCGCGTGAATGTGGCCGTAGTAGGTGTGGATGTCGTCCAGTATCAGCATGCGGCTTCCTCTTGCAGCCCTCCGTCACGGCGCAGCCGGCGATGTCTGCGGCGCCGTGCCGTCGAGGCTGCCGCTGCCAAGGTACGCCTCGATCACGCGCGGGTTCCTGCGCACCTCGTCGGGCGCGCCCTCGGCGATCTTCTCGCCGTAGTCCAGCACCGTGACGCGGTCGGAGATGCCCATCACGACCTTCATATCGTGCTCGATGAGCAGGATCGTGATGCCGAGCTCGTCGCGCAGGCGCTCGGTGAGCGCCCGCATCTCGTCCGTCTCGCGCGGGTTCATCCCCGCCGTCGGCTCGTCGAGCAGCAGCAGCTTCGGCTTAAGCGCCAGGGCGCGGGCGATCTCGAGCCGCCGCTGGTCGCCGTACGGCATGTTGCGCGCGATGGTGTTCTCCCGGCCGCGCAGCCCGACGAACGCCAGCAGCCGGCGGGCCTCCTCCTCGGCCTCGCGCTCCTCGCGCCAGAAGCGCGGGGTGCGCAGCAGCACGTCGAAGAGGCGCGTGTGCAGATGGCCGTGCATGCCCACCAGGACGTTCTGCAGCGCCGTCATGCTCGCGAACAGCCGGATGTTCTGGTAGGTGCGCGCGATCCCCATGCGGGCGATCTGGTCCGGCCGCAGCCGCTGCAGCGGCTGGCCGAGGAACAGGATCTCGCCCTGGTCCGGGGTGTAGAAGCCGGTGATACAGTTGAAGAAGCTCGTCTTGCCGGCGCCGTTCGGCCCGATCACGCTGTGGATCGTGCGCTCGCGCACCGCCAGGTTGACTGAGTTGACTGCGATGAGCCCGCCGAACGCCTTGGTCACGTTGCGGGCGACGAGAACGTCCATCGGCGTTACACCTCTGTATTGCTGGTCGGCACCGCCGGCAGCGGCGCGGTCTGCTCTTCGGCGAGCGCCGGGGCCTCGGCCAGCTCGCGCTCGATCGCCTCCTCGGGCCACAGGCCCTGCGGCCGGAACAGCATCATCACCACCAGCAGCGCGCCGTACACCAGCAGCCGGTAGTCGTTGAACTCGCGCAGCAGCTCCGGCAGCCCCACCAGCACCAGCGCGCCGATCAGCACGCCCGGCAGGCTGCCGAGCCCGCCGATGATGATCAGCGCCACCACGTTGATCGAGATCAGCAGGCCGAAGCTGGTCGGCACGACCGAGTTGACCATCGCGGCGAAGATCGAGCCGCTCAGGCCGCCCAGCAGCGCGCCCAGCGCGAAGGCCGTCAGCTTGGCGGTGACGCGGTTGATGCCCATCGCCTGCGCGACGTCCTCATCCTCGCGGATGGCCATCCACGCCCGCCCGAGGCGCGAGTCCTTGATGCGCTTCGCCATCACCCAGGCGATCAGGCACCCGATCAGGATGAGGTAGTAGAACTCCTGCGGCGTGTCGAACACGAAGTCGCCGATCGTCGGCCGGGCGATGCGGGTCACGCCCTGCGCGCCGCCGAGGTACGGCTTCAGCCAGTCCGAGAGCGCCAGCAGGCGGATGATCTCGCCGAACCCGAGCGTCGTAATCGCCAGGTAGTCGCCGCGCATGCGCAGCACCGGCAGGCCGAGCAGGACGCCGGCGAACAGCGCCACCAGCAGCGCGAACGGCAGCGCCTGCCAGAAGCTGAGCTGGAACAGCTGCAGGTCCGGCGAGGTCAGCACCGCCATCGTGTAGGCGCCGATCGCGAAGAACCCGACGTACCCCAGGTCCAGCAGGCCGGCGAAGCCGACCACGAGGTTCAGCCCCAGGCCCATGATGATGTACAGCCCGATGAAGCTGACCACGTTGCTCAGGAACAGGCTGCTCCACAGCGGGAAGGTCAGGAGCAGCAGCGCCGCGATGCCGAACTGCGCCACCTGCCACGGCGTGTACCGCGCGCCCGGCTGGCCCGCCGCCCGCCGCGCGGGCTGGAACGTGGCCCCGGCCCACACCACCGCCCCGGTCAGCACCAGGATGATCAGCGCGCCCGCTACCTGCAGGCCGCTGTTGGTGAAGAAGAACCGGGCGATGTCGCGCGGCATGAGCGGCACCAGCACCTCGCGCATCAGCCCGATCAGCACCGTCGTCAGCGGCGCATACACCAGGACGCGCCGCCACACCAGGGGGATGTACGACAGGAGCGCGCCGAGCGCGCCGCAGATCGCCCCGGCGAGGATCGGCAGCAGCGGCCCGCCGGCCGCCTCAGGCGTCAGGATCTCCACCAGGCGCGGCGTGGCCGAGACGAACATCGTCCGCAGGGAGAACGAGGAGATGATCGCCGACAGCAGCGCGAGCGCCACGCCGACGATCAGCCCGGCCCCCGCGCCGGCCGCGATCGCCTGGCGGGTCTCGCTCACGCGCCGGCCGGCCAGGTTGCCGATCGCCACAGCCAGGATGACCAGCAGCGCATAGCCGAAGGTGACCTCGCGGCCCACCAGCGCTCGCCGGCTGAACGCCTCGACCATGCCGATCAGACAGAGGTGCCAGGCGGCGACGCTCCCCAGCAGACCGATACGAATTGCTGTTTTTGCTGCGCTGGACATGGTCGCCTCCTACACCCGCTTGACCGCCAGGCGCTCGCCCAGGATTCCAGTCGGGCGGAAGATCAGGATCAGCACCAGCACGGTGAAGGCAATGAGGTCCTTGAGCTGGTGTGCCGCCGGGATGCCCAAGCCGTCGAGGATCAGGCTCGGCCCGATCGACTCGATGATCCCCAGCAGCAGCCCGCCGAGCGCCGCGCCCGGCATGTTGCCGATCCCGCCCAGCACCGCCGCCGTGAACGCCTTAACGCCAGGAATAAAGCCCATGAAGAAGTTCACCTGGTGGAAGATCAGCGCGTACAGCACTCCTGCCACCCCCGCCAGCGCCCCGCCGAGCGCGAACGTCGTCGCGATCACCCGGTCGACGTTCACCCCCATCAGCGCTGCGGTGTCGAGGTCCTCCGAGATCGCGCGGATCGCCCGGCCGGTCTTGGTGCGCTGGATGAAGAGGTACAGCGCGGCCAGCATCACCATCGCCGCCACGAACACCACGATCAGCGTCCGCCCGATGCCGAAGACCGTGCCCTCGAGGATGTCCACATCTGGGTAGACGCGGATGTTGGAGCCGAACAGCCCGCGGAAGGTGTACTGGAGGAAGAATGAGGTGCCGATCGCGGTGATCAGCGCCACCAGGCGGGGCGAGCGGCGCAGCGGCCGGTAGGCGATGCGCTCGACCGCCAGCGCCAGCGAGGTCGAGACCAGCGCCGCGAACGCGACGATCACCAGCAGGCTCAGGATCGGCTGTGCGTCCAGGAAGCCGGACCGGTTCAGCGCATCGGCCAGGAAGAAGGCGGTGAAGGCGCCGCTCATGAACACCTCGCCGTGGGCGAAGTTGATCAGCCGCAGCACGCCGTACACCAGCGTGTACCCCAGCGCGATCAGCGCGTAGATGCCCCCCTGGGCAATGCCCGAGATGATGAAGTTGAGCCACTGCCCAGCGGTGTAGCGCCCCGACAGCAGCGTCGAGATGGTGCCGATCACGACAAGCGCCAGCAGCACGACGCCGATCGTTCGGACGATAAGCTGAGAGAAGTCAATCTGCGAGAATGTGGCCTCACGACGCAGCACGCGCATACTTTCGCTCCTCGTGACTCCTGTACAAAGACGGTCTGGATGCAGTGTCACACCCAGACCGCCTGCGGACAGGTGCGGTGGGGAGCGAGAGGCCCCCCACCGCGATTGATCCTACGGGTAGACCTTCCGCGGGTTCGAGCTCTCGTCGCTGCCCGGGTTCCAGGTGGTCGGGTCAGTATTGACGACCTCGTAGACCGCGATCTTCGGGTCGGCGCAGTCGCCGTTCTCGTCGCAGGTCAGGTTGCCCGTCAGACCCTGGAAGTTCTCCGTCGCGTACAGCGCGTCACGCAGGCCCTGGCGCGGGATGTAGAGCGTGCCATCCTCGCCCTGCACCGCCACCTTCTCGATCGCCGCCAGGATGATGTTCGCGGCGTCGTAGGCGTGCGCGTGGAACGCCGCGGTCGGAGCCTGGCCGAACTTGGCCTCGTACTTCTGGGTGAACTCCTGGTACCCGCCGGCGAACGCCGAGAAGTCCGGGCTGCTCAGGTACATCCCCAGCACCGCCTCGCCCGACGCCGTCACGAAGTCCGGCGAGAAGATGCCGTCCGCGCCCATCAGCTTGGCGTTGGCCAGGGTCGGGTCATCCTTGATCTGGCGGGTGATGAAGCCGCCCTCCGCCACGAAGATCGGGTAGTAGATCAGCTCGGGCGGGCCGTCGGCGGCCGCGGCCAGGCGGCCGAACAGCGGGGTCATGTCGGTGTCGCCGACGTTGATCGCCTCCTCCGAGGTGATCGTGCCGCCCAGCCTGCGGAAGTTCTCCGCGAACACCTGCGTCAGACCCTGGGCGTAGGGGCTGCCGTCGTGCACCGTGGCGGCCTTGCGGATCCCCAGGTTGTTGTAGGCGAACTCAGCTGCGACCCGGCCCTGCACGATGTCGTTGTGGGCGGTGCGCAGGTAGCCGTTCACGTGCGTCGCGGGGTCGGTCAGGTCCGGCGCGGTGTTCGAGGGCGAGACCATGACCATGCCGGCCTCGTCGATCACCGGCGCCAGCACGCGCGCCTCGCTCGAGCACGAGGTGCCGACGATCGCGACGATCTGCGAGTTGGAGGCCAGCTTGGTAGCCGCCGCCTGGCCGCCCTCGGCGCTGCAGCCGGTGTCCTCGCCGATCAGCTCGAGCGGGTGACCCAGCAGCTCGTTGCCGATGTCGTCCATGGCGATCTCGACGCCGCGGCGGGCGTCCTCACCGAGCGAGGCGTTCGCGCCGCTGGTGACCATCGCGTAGGCCAGCACGATCGGGTCGCCCGGCGCGATCTCAACCACGCCGATCGGGTCATCCGGTATCCCGCCGGTATTCCCACCGGTGTCCCCACCGGTGTCCTCGCTGGACGCGACCTCGGTAGCCGCAGCCTCGACGGTCGGAGCCACCTCAGTGGCGGCGCCGGTCACCTCGGTGGCTGCAGCCGCCACCGTCGGCTCGCTCGGCGCGCTGGGGGCAGCCCCACCGCAGGCCGCCAGCACGCCGGCAACCAGCAGGAACGCCAGAATTGCGCTGAGACGCTTCATGGATTCTGCTACTCCTTAGCTACAAGAGAATCTGTGGGCGTTTGTGAAGTTACGCCGTAGTCGGTGGCCAGCCGGTCGCTCGTGCGGCCGCCTCGCAGCCCATGTGCGGAGGTCGGTCGCAGGCGTAGAAACAGAGGCCGTCTACCTCCTGATACCGCTGTGCCGCACCAATGCAGGGGCATGCTCCCAACCACACGGCCGCTCACCACAGTTGCGCGCCTCTCTCGCAGAAGCACACGGCAACAGTTTGGTGGTGACGGGCTGAGAGTTTCCGGGAGCTGGCAATCGACGCTCCTGCAGTTCGCCCAGTGGTCGGTGTGGCGCTGTGGTGCGCACAACAGCAAGCTCACCGTCTGTTGTTCGCCTCGACGGAATTGGCGCGCAGTGTACTCGATGGGCGGTTCTTTGTCAAGCTATGTTAACTAGGACAATCTTGTAGGGAGGCGCTGTGCAGGCGGTGGAGACGCCAACGCCGATACCGTGTCTCAGCTCTGTCCGTCGATCTGCAGCTCCGGGTTGGCGCGGTCCAGCACGGCGGTTCGCGCCGCGCCGCCGAGATGCTGCGTCACCAGCGTCGCCAGATCTCCGAGCGCGGCGTCGAGGCGGGCGGGCGGGTGCGCGGCCAGGGTCTCGATCACCAGCAGCGCGTCGGTGGTGGCGCCGGTCAGCTTGGTGCGGTCGGCCTCGCGCCAGTTGAAGCAGCGGCAGATCGCGCCCGCCGCGTCGGCGTAGATCACCTCGCCCGGCGGCGGCGGGTCGTCCTGCTCGGCGCCGATCGTCCGGAACGGCTCGCCTCCGCGGGCGCGCGTGAGCTGGATATCGCCCACGATCGCGGCGAGGTCCTCGCCGCCGCACGGCAGCTGGTGGCGGAGCGACACGGCGTTGTACAGGTCCACGAGCGGGTTGATGGAGCGCAGGCGCCCCGACTGTGCCGAGCGCAGCAGGCTCTCGATCGACGAGCGGAACTTCGATGGCTTGGCGCCGAACTGGGCGTATGCCTCCCGCCAGGGCGCGACGGCCGGGTGGCTTGCGATCTCCGCGCCCCTGAGCGCTGCAGCCGCAGCGTCGATCTCGGCGGCGAGCAGCGCGGCCGCCTCCGCTCCTCCTCGGGTGTTGTCGATCCCACGGGCGATGACGATCCCGATCCGGGCTTCGGGGAACAGGCTCCAGAAGGCCTCAGTGACAGTCAGCTTCATCGTTTGGTCTCCTCGGCAGATGCGGGCGCATTGTATCATCGCCGGGCCGCGAGTCTCGGTCTGCTATAATCCGGCGGGTGGCCGCAAAGCCACGCGGCCGTGTAACCCTGTCATCTATGCGACTTCCGCGGGGAGGTGTGGAGGGTCCGCCTCCGCGATCCCTTCCAGAGCGTGTGCGGAAGAGGCTACCCCGTAGCTCGTGTTATAGAGTGTCTGAGTATGCTTGATGATCGCCGCCTTGCCGAGTGGGTCGAGCGGCTCCGCCGCGAGGAGCCGCGCGCCGTCGCGGTGCTGTGCCACGGCAGCTACGCCCGCGGCGGCGCCGAGCCCCACAGCGACCTCGATCTGGATGTGCTGATCGACGGCGAGCCGGAGATGGGCTACCGGAGCGCGTTCGACGAGCTGCCGGACGGGCGCCTGCTCCACGTGACGATCGCCACTGAGTCGCTCGAGGGCTGGCTGGCCCAGTTCGCGCCGCCGGTCGAGTCCGAGGCCTGGGCCTTCTACCTCCCGGCGCGCCAGGTCGCGCGGCTGCTGTGGGCCACACCCGAGGCCCGCCGGCGGCTGGACGGGCACGTGACCCTCTCCCTGGAGGCCTCGCCGCAGCTCCAGGATCTGCTCGAGAGCGCCGCGAAGGTGCGCAACGCCGCGGCCCGGGGCGATGAGCTGGGCGTGCGCCTCGCCGCCCAGGACGTGGCGCTGCGCTGCCCGGCGCTCCTCGCACTGCTCAACCCGCCCGTGCGGGTCGACACCCGGCGCGAAGCGCTGCAGGCCGCGCTCGACCTCCCGCACGCGCCGCCGGGCTACCGCGACGATATGCTGACCTGCCTGGGGATGAGCGGGCGCGCCAGCACGGCGCAGGAGGTGCACGACGCGGCGCTCCGGCTGGCGGGCGGCGTGGTTGCAGCGCTGCAGGAGCGCCCGGAGGTCCTGGCCGGTCGCGTCGAGCCGGGGCTCCCCGAGGCCCTGGCCGACGGGCGCGTCATGCGCCTGCTGACTCAGTAGCTGGCGCGTGCGCCGCGGCCGCATACAGAACCTGTCCCGACGAGGGCGAGCGGCGCGTGCCGACCTGCGTGGGATTCAGGAAGCCCGCCGCGCCGGCCACAGCGACGAACCGGGCGAACGGCAGCGGGTGTGGCACCCAGGGCAGGGGCCGGGCCTGCTCGTACTCGACGACCAGCAGCTGCCCGCCGGGCGCGAGCATGGCGTGGAGCCGGCGCAGCAGCCCGATCTGGTCGTCGATGAAGTGGATCAAGTTAGCGCACAGCACGCCGTCGAGGGGCGGCAGCGCCAGCGGCTGGCGCACGTCTGCCTGGCGCGGGATGATCGTCGCGGCGGGAGGCTCGCTCTGGAGGCGCCTCTGCTGGGCCGCGATCGCCCGCGCGCCCCGGTCGATGGCGTAGATCGTCCCCGCCGGGCCGAGCAGCTCGGCCAGCGCCCAAGTGAAGTTGCCCGTCCCGGCGCCGAGGTCGGCCCACACGCCGCCCCTCGACACCCCGTTGCGGATGAGCGCCACCATCTCGCCGTGGTCCATTCTGCTCCCTCCGAGATACTTTTCCTCGCCGCAGATCCGTTCGGCGCGGCTTCGCAGCCCGCAGCCCGCCTGGTATAATGGACATATGATAACCACGACATCGCAGCCGGGCTGGATCGCGTGGGTGGAGCGGGGCGCGCGCTGGTGCCTGCGCCACTGGCTGCTGTGCGTCAACACGCTGGCGCTGCTCTACGCCGGGCTGCCCTGGCTCTCGCCGCTCGCGAAGGCGAGCGGCCACACGCTGATCGGCGAGCTGATCTTCCGCGCCTACACGGCGCTCTGCCACCAGAAGCCGGAGCGCTCGTTCTTTATCTGCGGCCACCAGGTCGCCTTCTGCCACCGCTGCACCGCCCTGTACGGCGGGATCGTCGTGGCCGGCGCTCTGTTCGGCCTGCTGCGCCGCTTTCTCCCGCCCGCGCCGCTGTGGCTGGGCGCCGCGCTGCTGGTGCCCATCCTGCTCGACGGCGGCACCCATATGATCGACGACGTGCTGGGGACGAGCCTGCGCGGCGGCGGTGACGCGATCGGGACGCTCAACTTCTGGCTGCGCATGATCACCGGCGCGCTCGTCCCCGTCGCGCTGCTGGTCTGCGTGTACCCGCGGGTTGAGCGTGACCTGCGCCGGATGTCCGCTGTGAGCGAGTCATCACCGGGGGGCCTATGAACGGTTTCGTACGCCTCACGCTGCTCGCGCTCGCGCTGATGCTGGCCGGCTGTGGCGCCGGCAGCCCCACCGCTGCGGCCGTGCCCACCGACCTGCCGCCGATGGTCGCGGTTGCGTCGCAGCTGCTTGTGCCGGAGGGCGGCGTGCCGCGGGCCGGCGAGCCGGCGCCGGACTTCCGCTTCACCATGTCGGACGGCACCGAGCGCCGGCTGAGCGACCTGCGCGGGCACAAGGTGCTGCTGAACTTCTGGGCCACCTGGTGCGCCCCGTGCAAGGAGGAGATGCCGGAGCTGCAGCGGCTCGCCAACGAGTACGGCGACGCGGTGCAGGTGATCGGGATCAACAAGCTGGAGCTGCCGGAGGCGATCGGGCCGTTCGCGCGGGACATGGACATCAGCTTCACGCTGGTGGCTAACCCCGAGGGCGATATCTCGGACCGCTACGGCGCGAAGAACATCCCCCTGACCTACTTCGTCAATACTGACGGCTCGATCGGCTACGTCCACATCGGCGTACTGACGTACGATGAGGCCAAGGCGCAGGTCGAGCGTCTGAGCTAGCCATGAAAGAGCGGACGAGCGAAGAGATCGTCGAGCTGGCGCGGCGCACGATTGCCGCCCGCCGGGAGACCGAACAGGCGGCGCGCGCCGAGCGGGAGTCGCCGTGGCGCTTCATCTTCATGGGTATGCTCGGGGCGCTGCTGCTCGGGCTGCTCCTGTGGCCCGGCCCGCCGCTGAACTGGAAGATGTACGCGGTCGTGCACGGGGTGTGCGCCCAGATCCACAACGTCGACCTGGGCGGCTTCCAGCTTCCGCTGTGCGCCCGCAACACCGGCATCTACGGCAGCTTCACTATCACGACGCTCTATCTGCTGCTGCTCGGCCGGCAGCGGGCCGCCAAGCTGCCTCCCTGGCCGGTCACCATCGCGCTGGTGGCGTTCGTGCTGATCATGGCGGTGGACGGCTTCAACTCCATGTTCCGCGACCTGTTCCTGCCGCACCTCTACACGCCGCGCAACGAGCTGCGCACGCTCACCGGCATCGGGATGGGCACGACGCTCGCGGTGGCGATCCTGCTGATCCTCAACCTCTCGCTCCGCAGGGACGCCGACACCAGCCAGCGCATCCTCGGCGGCTGGCTGGAGTTGGGCGGTGCGCTGCTGCTCAACCTGCTGGTGCTGGCGGCGATCTACGGCAACGTCGGCGTCATGTACTGGCCGATCGCCATCGTCGCCTGGACGGGCATCGTCGGCGTTCTGTTCTGCGTGAACCTGCTGGTTATCGCGCTGCTGATGCGCTATGAGAACGCGGTGACCCGCGTCGGGCAGCTGGCGCGCCCGGCGAGCGTGGCGCTGGTGGTGACGCTGGTGATGCTCGGGGCGATGTCCTGGGGGCGCTTCTGGCTCGAGGCCAATGGGTTCGCGCTATAGCCGAGGGGTGAGGCACAGGTAGGCGCCTCACCCCTCGCTGTGTAGCTGACGCGTGCGGTGCAGGGCCACCGCGCGACTCGTCAGATGTAGTACATCACCTCGCCGGCGCGCTGGCGCTTGCGCTGGCAGAGCTCGTCGAGCGACAGCTCCGCCAGGTAGCCCTCGATCGTGGCGCGCAGCTCCTCCCAGACCCCGCGCACGACCTCGCGGTCCAGCGGCTCCTGGGCCGGCTCGTCGCGGCCTGAGTCGCTCGGCAGCAGCGGCCCCTCCAGCGCGATGAGCGCCTCCAGCACCGAGATCTGCGTCGGCGGCCGGGCAAGGCGGTGCCCGCCCTGCGGCCCGCGCACGCTCTCGATCAGCCCCGCGCGGCGCAGCAAGATCAAGATCTGGTTGAGGTAGTTCTCGTCCACCCCTTGCCGCAGGTGGATGTCCCGGCTCTGCACTGGCCCCTCGCCGTAGCGCTGCGCCAGATCCAGCAGCGCCCGCAGCCCGTACTCGCCCTTGCTTGAGATACGCATGCTCATAATTCTAAAGTAGATTGCTTAACTTTGTAGAAGTATAGCACCGCGCCGCTGGAAGATCAAGGGCCTTATGAGACGCTGCCGACGCGGTTCCCGCGTAGGAGCTCCGCGGGGAGGTGTGTGGGCTGCCAGGCGCTGCTAGAGCCCTTCGAGTTGCGGCCGGGCTGCCGAACACGCCGGTCCGCGCCGCCGGCGTGCGAGCCCGAGCCCGCACGGCTTCGGCGCCCCGCGCCCGGCGTAAAACAGTTGTGGTTGGCAGACCAACGCTGCCAACCACAACACACGGAAACCCCGTCCGGCGAGCCGTGGAGCAGCCCGGCGCCTATTCGAGCAGCCGCCCGGCCAGATCCAGCTCCTGCTCGTCGATCGCGGCCGCGACCTCGGGGGACGGCGAGGTGACCTCGATGGTCGTCAGCCGCATGCCGAGCTCCTCCCCTGCGCCGCGCTCCGGGAGCACGAGGATGTTGCGCCGCCACGCCGGGTCGGTCTCGGGGAAGTCGCTCCGCTGGTGCGCCCCGCGGCTCTCGGTCCGCATGAGCGCCGATCGCACCGTTGCCTCGGCGGTTAGCAGCATCGACTCCAGATCGAGCGCCGCCGGCAGGTCGGATAAGCCGGACGGGCTGTTCTCCGCCTTCCGGCGGATCGAGCCGAGCGACGCGAGCGCCCGCTCCAGCCCTTCGGCGCTGCGCACCACGCCTGCGTCCCGCCACATCGCCTCCTGCAGCGACGTGATCAGGGCGCGCTGGATCCCCCCGTCGCGCTGCGCGAGGCGCGCCAGCCGCGCCCGCTTCCGCTCGATCTGCGCCTCGTCGAGCGGCGGAGCGGCGCCCCGTGCGGCGAACTCCGCGGCGTGCTGGCCGGCGATGCGGCCGAACACGATGATCTCGGTCAGGCTGTTGCCGCCCAGGCGGTTCGCGCCGTGCACCCCGGCCGCCACCTCGCCGGCGGCGAACAGGCCCGGCACCGTCGTCGCGTGCGTGTAGGTATCGACGCGCACGCCGCCCATCGAGTAGTGCGCCGTCGGCGCGATCTCCATCGGCTGGCGCGTGATGTCGACTCCCACGCCGGCGAACAGCTCGAGCATGCGCGGCAGGCGGCTGCGGATGACCTCCGGCGGCAGATGGCTGACGCTCAGCCACACGCCGCCGCGAGGGGTCCCGCGCCCGGCGATGATCTCGCTGTAGCTGGCCAGCGCCACCCGGTCGCGCGTCGAGAGCTCCATCCGCTCGGGGTCGTACCGGCGCATGAAGCGCTCGCCGTAGCGGTTCAGCAGATGCCCGCCCTCGCCGCGCACCGCCTCGGTGACCATGGCGCCCTCGAGCTCCGGCGGCCATATCATCCCCGAGGGGTGAAACTGCACCAGCTCCATGTCGATGAGCGCCGCCCCGACGCTGAAGGCCAGCGCCATCCCGTCGCCGGTGTTCTCGCGCCGCCGCGAGGTCGAGCGCCGGTAGATGTAGATGTGCCCGCCGGTAGCCAGGATCACCGCGCCGGCATGCACGATCACCTCGCGGCCGTTCGCCAGCTCGAAGCCGTACACGCCGTTCACGCGCCCGCCGGCGGTGAGCAGATCCGTGACGTACACGCGCTCGATGATCGGGATCCCGCGCCGCTCCACCTCACGCACCAGCGCATGAACGATCTCCTGGCCGGTGTAGTCGCCCACGAAGCAGGTGCGCCGGTAGCGGTGGGCGCCGAAGTAGCGCTGCGACAGGCGCCCGTCTGGCTCGCGCGCGAACGGCACGCCGTAGCTGACCAGCTCCTCGATGGCGCGGGGCGCCTCGCGGCACAGCAGCTCGACCGCCGCCGGGTCGCCGAGGTGGCACCCCTCCTTGAGCGTATCGGCGGCGTGAATCGCCCACGAGTCCTCAGGGTCCATCGTGCCGAGCGCGGCGTTGATCCCGCCGGCCGCCTGAACCGTGTGCGCGTCGGCTTTCGGACGCTTGCCCAGCAGGAGCACCCGCCGGCCGCGGTCGTGCAGCTCGATCGCGGCGCGTAGGCCGGCGCCCCCTGTTCCAATGACTACAACATCGGTAGAAAGGCGTCTGCCCGTCTGCAGCCCGTTCATCATCACGTTCGCTCCGTTGCGTCTCCTCCGGGGAGGAGAGATGTGGGACGGTCTTCCTGAGTTCTTCCTGTGGATGCGGTGGCGGGGTGATCTCTGTGCCCCCATCGCCGCGCGTAGATGGCGCTAGTTTGCAAGTATATACCGCTGTATTCGTTAACAAAGGTAAAACAGATAAGCAATTCATAGTCAGAACGAATACTATTAGCGTGAGGCCGTCCGCAGCGACGAGCTGGCGGACGAGCCGTTCATTCTGTTTCCGCCGAGCTACGGCCTGCGCGACCAGACGCTGCAGGGCCGGCGCGCCGTGGGTGGTGCTGGACGGCGGGGAGATGGCGACGGTGCTACGGCTGGCGGCGGCCGGCCTGGGGGTCGCGCTCGTGCCGTGCCTGGCGCTCGATGGCAGCGAGGGGGTGGCCGGGGTGCCGCTGAGCGACATCTAGCTGCAGCGCACCATCGGGGTGGCCTGGCGCCTCGAGCGGCACCTGTCGCCCGCCGCGCATGCGCTCAGGCAGTTTCTCGTGGATCATCTGCGGGCGCACGCGGCTTCCCAGCCCGGGGCGGCGCCCGGCCGGCCGCGGTGAAGCCGTGCGGTCAGGCGAGGCGGCTGGTGATCAGGGCGCAGCGCGCCGGGTCTTCGGTCAGGCCGATCCCGAGTCCCCACAGCCAGTAGTCCACGCAGCGGACCAGCGTCCACCAGCGCGCCCGGTCGTAGTCCAGCTCGGCCGCCTCGACCAGCGCGCGGAAGTGGCGCTCCAGGCCGCCGCTGGCCTCCATATCCTCAAGCCGGCGCCACAGCAGCTGCGCCACGCCGTACTCGAGGTCGCCGGCAACCACCTTCGGGTCCACCGCCAGCCACGGCTCCCGCTCCGCGGCCAGCACGTCCTGGTAGTGCAGGTCGTAGTTGACCAGCAGGCTGCCGGCGGATGCGCCGAGCTGAGTTGCGAGCTCGCAGGCCTGGTCCAGCAGGCGGCGCGGCATCGGGCGGCCTGTCCGCTGCCAGCGCTCCGGAAGCGAATCCGCCAGCTCCTCCGCCGCCGCCCGCAGCGGCCGGAACCTGGCCGGGGCGGGGATCGCGAGCCGGCGCAGCAGCCGCCCGGCCACCGTCACCGCCTCGGCGATCTCCACGTCGTCCAGCGAGCGCGTGTAGTCCAGGCGCTCCAGCAGCATCGCGCCGAGCTCCGGCTGCGCCTCGAGCAGCCGCACCGCCCCGCGGCCGTCCCAGGCGGCCAGGGCCGCCGCCTCGTCCGCGCTGGACTCGTCGGGCCAGGCGACCTTGAGGACGCACGGCTCCCTCTCGCGGTTCACCGGGACCACCAGGCCGAGGTAGCCGTGCATCACCGGGCCGTCCACCGCCAGGCGCCACTGCGCGCACAGATCCTCGACGATGCGGGGCAGGTCGCGGATCCAGGCGCGCCCGGCCTCGCCCGCCCGCGTCACAGCCGCCGCGGCGAAGGCGTCGGGAACCGTTATCATCGCTCACCTCTCGCTTGCCACGCCTTACGCGGTGCGGCGCTGCGGCGCCTGCCGCACCCGCACGAAGCGCCGCCGCCCGACCTGCACCACCGGCTCTGCGGCCGGCTCGATCACCAGGTCCTGGCCGTCCACGCGCGCGCCGTCCACCCGCACCGCCCCGGCCGCGATCAGCCGCCTTGCCTCGCTCTTGCTCGGCGCCAGGCCGGCCGCCACCAGCAGCTCCACAATGTTCGTCGCCGCCATGATTGTAAACTCGGGCATCGAATCGGGCCACTCGCGCCGGCTGAAGCGCGCCGTCCACTCCTCCTCCGCCTGCGCGGCAGCGGCCGGCGAGTCGAGCTGCGCCACGATCTCGCGCGCCAGCCGCTTCTTCAGCTCCATCGGGTGGACCGCCCCGGCCTCGATCGCCCGTGCCATCTCGCGCACCTCGGCCAGCGGCGCGTCGCTGAGCGTCTCGAAGAGCAGCGGCAGCGCCGCGTCGCTGAGCGCCATCACCCGGCTGTACTTCTCGAAGGGCGGCATCGTCAGGTCGACGGTGTTGCCGAAGCTCTTGCTCATCTTGCGCCCATCGATGCCCGGGATCAGCGGCAGCAGCAGCGCCTCCTGCGGCTCCATGCCGAGCTGCGCCATCAGCTCGCGCCCAGTCAGGATGTTGAACTTCTGGTCGGTCCCGCCGAGCTCCACGTCCGCGCCGACCGCGACCGAGTCGTAGCCCTGCAGCATCGGGTACATCAGCTCCAGGAGCGTCACCGGGGAGCCGGCCTCGTAGCGCCTGCGGAAGGTCTCGTGCGCCAGCATCTGCGCCAGCGTGAAGCGCCCCACCAGCTCCAGCGCCTGCTGCATGTCGAACGTCCCGTACCACTCGCTCTGCCAGCGGACCTCGGTGCGCTGGCGGTCGACCACCCGGAAGAACTGCTCCATGTACGTCTCGGCGTTCTCGCGGACGGTCTCGGCGCTCAGGCGCGGCCGCGCCGAGCGGCGGTCGCTCGGATCGCCGATCTGCGCCGTCCAGTCGCCGACGATCAGCACCACCGTGTGGCCAAGCTCCTGGAAGCGGCGCAGTTTGCGCAGCCCCACCGCGTGCCCGATGTGCATCTGCGGCTTGGTTGGGTCGAACCCCTGCTTCAGCCGGAGCGGGCGCCCCGCCTCGAGCCTCGCCCGCAGCCTTCGCTCCACCACGATCTCCGCGACCGCGCGGGTCAGCAGCTCGTCAGGTATCGTCAAGGCGGCATCTCCTTCGCTGCCGGGCGACAGAGCGCTGGGGCACAGTGTGCCGGCGTCCTATCGCCGGAGTCGCATCCAACGACAAAGGCGTGGACCCGATGTCCACGCCTGCAAGAGCCGAATGCTCGCGTAAGGCTACGATTTCCCGGACACCGGCGCGCCACCCCTCTGTGCGGGGCGCTCATAGCGCCGGGTCATAGCCTGCGGAATAGCGCGCATACGTGTGCTCTCGTGTCGTTGGTGCCGCCATTATACCCCGGTGGGCCGGCGCGCGGCATCCATCTCCGGGTGGATGCCACGTGCCCCGCGGGAGATATCCTCCGGGAGCGCGCTCGGCGCGGGCAGAGCGCAGCCCGCACACGCCGGGCCTGCGAGCGCCGGGGCGCGCGTCGTCAGCGATTCGGCCGCAGCGCGCGGCGGCTACGTCGCGCCAACGGTCCGCCCGATCGGGTGCAGCAGCGCGGCGACGTGGCGGCAGAACACCATCAGATCGAACGGCTTCTCTAGCATCGGGACGCCGGCGAGGCTGAGCATCTCATAGACGCTGCGTGGCGGGCGCGCGCCGCACACCAGCATGATCGGGATGTGCGCCGTCCGCTCGTCGTTCCGCATCATGTCCACCCACATGAAGCCGGCGGCGTTGGAGAGCTGCCAGTCGAAGATGATCAGGTCGGGCTCTCGCTCGGCGATCTTGTCCTGCGCCTCCTGCACGTTGCGCACCAGCGCGACCTCGTGGCCTTCGAGCCGCAGCATAGAGTCGAACAGCCGGGACAGATCGGGATCCTCCTCGATGACTAAGATGTGCGATCGCATTGGCGTGTTCCTCGCGCGACAGCCAGCAGCCGGTGGGTTCTCCGGGCAACAATGGAACGGGAGCCGTCGCAGAGCGCGGCTCCCGCTTCGAGGCGGATCGTGGAGAGACCTCTGTTCAGGTAACGCTGAGGTTAATGTCGAGGATACGCGCGGCCGCCATCCCGCCGACGCTAGCTGGTAGTAGAGTCAGGGGAAGCCGCGAGGCTCACGCAGCGCAGCGCTGCGGGCGCGACCGGCGAGTTGCCTGCCCACGTGTGGAATGCGGCCAATCCGCTCCAGGCCGCCAGGCAGGTCGCATCAGTGGCCGCCCATGGGACCTCCGCGCGCATCGTCGGGAGATGGCGCACGCAGACCGCCCAGGCCGACGGGTCACACGTCGAGCTTCACTTCTTCGCCGACGGCACGATGCTGGTTTCTATCACCAGGGATGGGCTGATCATCGAGCAGGCCGCTGACTACCGCTTTGTCGACGATACGCACGTGCGCGTCAACTACGCGGATGGCAGTATCGCCATCCACGAAGTCGTTGCTGTTTCGGCTGATACGCTGACCTTGAGGGCTCAAGGGCAGCTGTTCGGCTTCGTGCGGGTACAGTAATGCGCAGCCCTGGCTCCCTGGCCTCGAAGGGCTGCGCTAGCACGCGGTAGTGCCTTCGGCGCACCGCCACACGCAGCGATACGCCGCAGCTTCCACGCCACGATCTACGACTCGGCGGTGTTCCTCCGCCGCCGCCGGCCGTTCTTCGGCGCTGCCGACGCCGCCTCCTGCCCGTTCGCTTGCTTTGCCGCGCGCCCGCGCCGCTTTGGCGCTGAGGCAGCTTCAGCGCTGGGCCTTGCCTCAGTGCGCGCCGCGGCTACCCCGTTTTTCGCGGGGACGCTTTCAGCCGCCTCGACGTAGAAGCGCAGTAGATTGCCCCGTGTGCGCTGAAACGCCAGTGTAAGCGGCGGATCATGGCGCGCGGCGGCCGCTTTCAGCCGGTTACGCACAGTGAGGCGGTTGTCGCCCTCATCGAGCGTCACTTCCCCGTAGTCGCCTGGCGCGAAGTCGGCGAGGTAGCGGTCGTACTCCTGTTCTATCGCTCGGCGGACGCCCAATCGTTTGCGCTCGAGCGTGCGAACTTCGCTCTCGGTGAGTTTGCGAACAACTGGCACGATACTCCTCCTCTTGCAGAGAATTTGCTTACGCAAGAATAACACATCTTTACCTTTTCGACAAGCGGCTATCGCTTGCGCCGAAACCCTTTGTTCACGCTATCGCAGCGTATATCACTGTTCCGATTGCATGTGGCCGGTCACTTGTCGACTTCTCCGCTGAGCACCTGTGTATGGTGCAGGCGTGGCGCTCCACTGCTCTTTGAGTAAGCTTACGCGGTGAGGTGCCCCAGCCGAGCGAACACTTCACATTCCGCTCCGCTGTGGGGCGCTGGGAGCTATGGGCGAGGAAGCTGCATCGTCTCAAAGTAACCCGCGTGATAACGCGAGTTACTCAGGGATGGGCGCGGAGGAGCCGAAGCGTTTGTGAAACCCTACTTGCAGTGTCCTGAGGTGATGTGGCGCCACAGAGCGGCGGGAGGGTGCGCTTGGAGCGGTGCGCACCTCACCAAGACTCCCGCAGCAGATGCATTCATGTGTACTGCGTATCAATAATGCGACGTACACAGCGCCATACGCTCGCACCGTCCTAAAAAGGTTTAGAAAGATTTCGAATCTCTTAGAAAACGCATCTTCCGCCGCTGTGTAAGAGCAACGTCGCCACACAGCGGCGGAAAGAAGAGCACCTGGGGGTGAGCGAGGTTAGGCGATGAGCTCCAGGATCGTCGGGGAGCCGGGCGCGATCCGCAGATCGTTGGGGTCGATCCGCATGAACGGCTGGTGCGGCCCGTGCGAGTCGGAGCCGCCGGTGATGAGCAGCCGGTGCCGCTGCGCCAGCGCGAGGTAGAACTGCTGCTGCTCTGGGCTGTGGGCCGGGTAGAAGACCTCGATCCCGTCCAGGCCCGCCGCCGCCATAGCGGCCACATCCGCCTCCTCAGCGGGGATCGCGTAGATGCCCTTGGAGCGGCCGGGGTGCGCCAGCACCGCCAGGCCGCCGGCGGCGTGCGCCACACGGATCACCTCGTCGACGCTGACCGGCCGGTATCCCCCGGGCAGCTCGGTGAGGATGTAGCGCATCCCGGCGCTCTCGTCGTCCTCGCCCGGCACCCGCCCGGGCAGCGTGTTGTGTCGCGCCAGCGCCGCGCCGACCTCGGCCACGTTCGGCGGCCGCCCGAGCGCATCCAGGCCCCGCAGCTGGTAGCCGCGCGCCGTCAGCTCCTCGCGCAGCCTGGCCGCGTCAGCCGCGTTGCGCTCGAAGACCGCGCGGCACAGCGCGGTGAGCTGCGGGTTGTCCGGCGCGGCGCCGTAGATCAGCGTGTGCCACATCCGTATCTGCCCGCCCGCACGCCCGCCGGCGGGGAAGCCGCTGTCGATCTCGACGCCCGCGATCACGCGCACGCCGTGTCGCGCGCCCGCCGCCTGCGCCGCAGCGACCCCGCTCGTGGTGTTGTGGTCGGTGACGGCGATCGTCTGCAGGCCGGCCCGCGAGGCCGCCTCGGCGAGCGTCTCCGGCTCCCACGTGGCGTGTCCGGGCGTCGCGCTGGTGTGTATCTGAAGGTCGATCATGGCTGCTGTGTCGTGCGCCGTGGCGCGGCGGGCGGTCGGCTCGGCCGCGCAACGGGCGCGTATGTCACTCCTGTGATGTGAGGAGACGGGACAGCTCGCGCTGGTCCAGCGCGCGGATGGCATCCTCGTAACCCATCCGGAACAGCTCCAGGTGGTTGTGCTCCTCGTAGTCGATGATCCACTCCAGCGGCATCAGCTTCTGTGGCGCGATCACCGTCGGCTCGCTGATCGCCCGCGGCACGCGCCCCTCCAGCCGCAGGCTCGCATCGCCCGAGGCCGTGGCCGCCCGCTCGAGCAGCGCCGCCGCCTCGGCGAGCCGGTTGTAGGCCCGCAGCATCTTCAGCGCGGTGCGGTAGGACGCCAGCAGCGCCCAGTCGAGCGTGAGTGCCATGCTCTGCGCCAGGTCCTGCGGCAGGTCCTGCAGCTGGGCCTGCATGTCGTCCGGGTCGGCGTCCCAGGGGGTCATCATCACCACCAGGATGTCCACGTCCTCGCCGTCGGCCAGGTCGATCACCGGGCCGAGCGGCGTGTTCGCCAGCACCGCCCCGTCCCAGTACTTGTGGCCGTCCAGCTCGGTCCAGGGGTAGACCATCGGGATGCTCGAGGAGGCCATCAGGTGGTCGAGGCTGATCCGGTCGGGCGGACGGCCGCCCATCGCCCGGTTGCAGAACACCCGCAGCCCGCCGGACTGGAGGTCGGTGGCGGTCAGCAGCAGCGCCGGCGCCTCCGGCCCGTTGATCCGCGCGAAGTCCATCCACTCCGCCAGCGTCCGCCGCCAGGGGCGGGTGTCCAGCAGGCTGCGGAACGGCCGCGAGCGGAAGAGGCGCCCCAGCCGGTTCAGCAGCCCTTCGGCGCTCATCTGCGCGTCCTCAGGGGGCAGCGCCACCGCCCCGCCGCCGTGCGCGTCCGAGGTGAGGATGCTGTGCAGCAGGAAGCGCATCAGCGGCCGCGTGACCGCCGGGAGGTCCTCGGAGAGGCGGTGGACGTCCTCTGTGTGCATCTGCATCCAGCGCGCCCGCAGCTGCTCGACCGTGAGGCCGGAGGCGATTGCGGCGGCGTTGATCGCTCCGATCGATGTGCCGGCGATGATGTCCGGCCCCACGCCGTCCTTCATCCAGCCGCGCTCCACCAGCGCCTGGATCACGCCGACGTGGTAGGCGCCGCGGCCGCCGCCGCCCGAGAGTACGAGAGCTTTTTTGGTGGGTGGCATGCGCGTCTGCCTCCAGGTTGCAGTTCGGAGATTGCAGATCGTAGAACGACGCCTGCGGCGTGTTTTCGCGCCTTTCCGGAGCCGCGCTGTGCGTTCGGCCGTATCGAGCGCGCGACGGCTGCATCACACTCGCCGCCTGGTATCGCCGGCCTACGGCAGCCGAAGTGTCTCCAGCAGCAGCGCGTTGTCGCCGGCGGGCTCCGGCGCCGCCGTGCCGCCCCGCAGCGGGAGGCGCGCCATCGTGGCCGTGTCGTAGACGCCGAGGGTCAGCATGTACTCCCCGGCCGGCAGCTCCGGCAGATCGATCGGGATGGGCACCGCCACCTGCTGCCCTGGCTGCCAGCTGCTCGTCGGCGGCATCTCTGCGCCGCCCGGCGGCACGCTGACCTGCGCGACGCGCGTGCCCTGCGCGTCGATCACATGCATGAAGAGGTGATAGTCGCCCGCGAGGGGCGCGCGCACATCCCACGCCGGTGTGACGACCACCCGGCCCGGCTCCTGCGCCACCGTCACGCCGCGCAGCCGCAGCCCGTCGCCGAACCAGACGTCGAGCGGCCGGTCGAACGGCCGCGGCAGCTGGTGGATGCGGGCGTACTCGATGCCGTGGATCGTCACCGTGTGCAGCGGGATGGTGTCCTGCAGCGCGCGGTAGATCTCGGGGTGCGCGCCGCGCTGCACGGACTCGAGGTACACCACGGCGTAGTTGGCTGGCAGCCGCCCGTAGTCCTCCACGTCGCGCACGTCCACCGGCACGAAGGGCTGCAGGGTGCGCCCGAGCGCCGAGAGCACGGGCCCGTAGCTGAGGTCCGGCCGCGAGCGCAGCCAGGCGCCCACCTGATCCATCCCCTCGCCCCACCCGATCAGGAACAGCCGCTGCGCCACAGCCCCGCCGCCGAGCAGCGGGTTGTAGTAGCTCAGGTAGTACGGGTGGACGCTCAGCGGCTGCCACAGCTCCAGCGCCACCACAAGCCCGACGGCGAGGCGCTCCACGACGGCTGGCGGGCGCGCGCGCTCGCTTCGCTGGCGAAGCTGGCGCAGCCAGTCCGCCGCGCGCGTCAGGCCCGCCGCGCAGAGGACGATCAGCGCCGGCCAGGTCGGGAGCACGTAGCGGTCGAATTTCTTCGGCCCGAGCGTCATCACCAGCGTCCAGAACGCCACCAGCGCGAGGAGGACGAGCAGGGCGCGCCGCTCGGGTGTGGGGGCGCGCCTCGATCGAAGGTCGGCGATCGAGAAGCCGATGAACGCGATCAGGCCCGCGAGCATGAGCGGCGTCGTGCGGAACAGGTCGGCGAGCACGTAGAACCACGGGCCGGGGTCCGCCGCCGCCACGCCCAGGAAGAACTGGCCGTCGCCGTTCGGCCGCCCGCCGTTCGACACGATCTCGTCGATGTAGCGCCCGAGCGCGGCTGACGGGTCGACCCACAGCGCCGGCCAGAGCGCCAGCACGGTCAGGAGCGCCGCAGCCAGCCAGAGGATGTAGCGCGCGACGACGGGCCACAGCCGGGCGGCCAGCGCGGCCGGGCGGCGCAGGTCCGATGGCTGCGGCCCGCCCGTGGCGAGCAGCACCAGCCCGGCGAACGGCAGCAGGATCAGCGCCGGGCCCTTGGTGAGCAGCGCCAGCCCGGCGAACACACCGCTGGCGACCAGCGGCCAGCGGCGGCTCGCTGCGCCGGCAGGCGGCCGGAGGTCCGCAGACGTCGCTTCGAGCAGGAGCAGCACGCTGAAGGTGACGAACGAGGTGAGCAGCGCGTCGAGGTGCAGCAGCCGCGAGTGGGCGATCAGGTACGGCGAGCAGGCCCAGAGCACGCAGGCGACCAGCGCCGTGGCCGGTGTTACGAGGCGGCGTAGTATCAGGTAGGCCGCCGGTACCAGCAGAGTCTGCAGCAGGGCGCCGGGGAGGCGCAGCCAGGCCAGATGCGCGAGGAGCGGCGGGGCTGCGCCTGGGTCGGCGCCGAGCGCGCGCTCGAGCCAGAGCCCGAGGCTCCCGAGCCACATGTTCGTGACGCCGGGGTGGCCGGTCAGCACCGTGTCGGCCCAGCGCCCCGCGGAGATGGCGGCGCTGAAGCGCTCGGTGCGCGTGATCCAGTGGTACGCCTCGTCCGTGGTGAAGTAGTCGGCCAGCCCGAAGGCGCGCGGCGGCAGCGCCAGCAGCCCCAGCAGCAGGGCCGTGACCAGTGGCCTCCACCCGGCCAGTATGCGCGCCTCAGCCCGCTGCGCTGCCGCCGCGCGCGCCCGCTGCACTGTGTTGCTCCGCCAGGTTCCCATGCGGCTCGTCGCTTTGCCTCCGGCGTGATTGTAGCATAGGCCGAGTACTAATACCCGTTGGTACCATTGGCGGCTTGCCGCGTCCCCGGCCCAAAAGTATAATCTTCCTTAAAGTTAATAAATTGTCATCTAGACTAACTCCGGTGCCGGACCACCAGCCCGCTCAACGTACTGCATACGCATATGTATACGTCGCACTCAGTCCGGGCCTTACAGGAGGAATACCATGCCTGAGCTAACCACGAGCTCGCCTCGACCTGTCCCCGGCCGCAATCCGTCCATAACCGTCGGAGGTGGCAAGCTCGGGCACGGAGGAACGTCTGTGTCTGTCCCCGCATCGCTTCAGGCGGTGCTCCACCAGCTCACGCAGTCGCTCACGGTCCTGAGCAGCGCCGCCGAGCTCGTGCTCGCCGGCCGCACATCGGGGGTCGCCGCCCAGCCGCTGCGCGTCTGGCTGCAGCCGAACGCGCGCCAGGCCGAGGCGTCGCTCCACCGGCTGCGCGAGTTCCGCCTGGCGCAGATCCCGGCCACGACCGAGCTGATCCAGTGCCTGACTGTGCTGGTGCTGGCCGCCGATATGCTGATCCAGGGCCACCTCTCGGACGCGGGCGCGACCGAGACCTACGAGCTGCTGCGCCGTAACGCCGACCGGGCGATGAAGAGCCTGCAGGTGCTGCGCGAGCACATGCTCGGCCCCGACCACGCGTAGAGCGCTTTCATACAGAGTGGCGAGGGGGCGCGACGGCGA
>ERZ777003.592-NODE-592-length-67846-cov-11.363072_pt1 | contig 67846 bp, 56 predicted proteins | sample MGYA00374956_ERZ777003 | MGnify/ENA primary metagenome ERZ777003 (study PRJEB29302, sample SAMN06268252) | bioreactor metagenome | isolation source: Joint BioEnergy Institute, California, USA | place: USA:Joint BioEnergy Institute, California, USA | collected...
AAGCGCAACACCGCCGGCAACCTCTACATCCGCGCTGCCACACGTGCCCGCGCCCTCGGGCAGGTCGACCTGGCCGAAGCCTACGAGCGGCGGTTTCTCGCAGAATTCCCCCGCGACTTCCGCGCGTACACCATCCGTCAGCGATTGGGCGCGCCGGCCACCCAGCCGGCGGAGGCCACACCATGAAAGCCGCGACGCTCCTGAACCTGTTTGGCGTGGTGTTGACGGCGGGCGCGTTCGCCGCCTCCATCGTCACGGTCGCCACGCGCACCGCCCGCGAGGCCGCCCCGGAGCAGATCACCATCCGCATGTGCCACTGGCAGCTCGAAGCAGGCATGCGGGATGCCTTCGATGCCGTGGCCAAAGAGTACTCGCGCCTCCACCCCAACGTCCGCATCGAACAGATCGCCGTCCCGGGGCGCGTCTACGGCTCGTACACGCGCACGCGCCTGGCCGGCCGGAACGTGCCCGACCTGGTCGAGGTGGGCGATCAGACCGACGAACTGCTCACCCGCCATTTCCTGCCCCTCACGCGCTACGTCGAGCAGCCCAACCCCTACAACGCCGGCACCGATCTCGAAGGCGTGCCTTGGCGCGACACCTTCATCGACGGCCTCGGCCACGCGCCCGGGCTGGAGTCGCTTCAGGAGTACTACGCCATCCCCAACTCGATCGTGACGGTGCGGGTCTACTACAACAAACCGCTGTACCGCGCCATCATGGGGCACGATCGCCCGCCCGAAACCTACGAGGCGTTTCTCGACGTCTGCCGCCGGGCCCAGCGTCACCTGGGCACTGACGGCCGGCCCATCCAGCCGCTGGCCGGGTCGCGCTTCAACGCCAACATCCTCCTGGACGCCCTGTTCCGCAGCCAGACCCAGAAGCTGGCGCGGGAGATCGACGAGCTGGGCCAGCTCCGCACGCCGGCCCATCCGGCCCTCGCGTTCCTGAACGAGCGCGTAAGCTTCGACCACCCGGCCATCCGCGACGGCCTGCAGCTTATGCGCGAAGTCGGCATCATGATGCCCGCCGGCTTCCTCCAGCTCGACCGCGAGGATGCCATCTTCTACTTCGCCCAGCAGCGGGCGCTGATGATCGTCACGGGAAGCTGGGACTACCGCTCCATCGCGGATCAATCGCCGTTCGAGATCGGCCTGTTTCCCATCCCCCTGCCGTCGCCGGACGACCCGACCTACGGCCGCCACGTCCTTGGCCCCGTCGCCGAGGGCGGGCGCGGGCTGGGGATCAACTTCTGCGTCAGCAACGACTCAAAGCACCCGGAGGTGGCGATCAACTTCCTGCGCTTCCTGACCAGCCGGCGCGGCCACGAGCTGTTCGTGGGCATCAGCAAGTGGCTGCCGGTCGTCCTGGGCGTCGAGCCGGCCGAGGAGACACTGGCCTTCCGTCCCATTCCCGAGGGGTACACCGATGGCTTCCACATCGCGCCGATCATGTGGGGATCGGGCGAGATGTACCGCGTGCAGTCCAACCACCTGCATCGCCTGCTCACGCCCGATGGCAGTGTCGAGACGTTCGTGTCACTGATGCGGGCGGAGCTCCCCGCGGCCGTGCACGCCGATACGCTGCGGCTCATCAAGTCGTACGATGAGAACGTCCGTCGATCGGACAGCACACTCACCGCCCTGCGGCGGCGGGACGGCGACGGCAAGCTCTCGGCCGGCTGGGAAACGCAGAACGCCCAGGAGGCCGACCTCTACTGGCTGCGCCGCCGCCTCGCCCAGGCGGGCGGATGACCCGCCCCCGTCAGGTCACCGCCTCACACCCGGCTCCCCGCTTCCCGATCCCAGCACAGCATCGATCCACGCCCGTGCGATCAGTTCATGCCCCGCGGCGGATGGATGCACGCCGTCCAGTGCCCAGTGCTCGGCCGGCGCACCGCCGCAGGCTTCGTCGAAACGGCATTGCAGGCGCACGAAGCGTGCACGGAAGCGCTCGGCCAGGCCGTGCACCACCGGTTGCAGCAGGCGGACGTTGCCCAGTTGCGTCTCGTCCGCCGCGATGGCCGGCGCAGGCGGCGGCGGGACCTTGAGGCCGAACGGCTCCAGGAGGACCAGCCGCACATCCGGCAGCGCAGCGCGCGTGCGCTCCAGCAGCTCCGCGTAGAGCCGCTCATACGCCGCGGCATCGCCGGCGTGAGGCGAATCGGCGTGGGCGTCGTTGATCCCGACCAGGATGCTGATCACATGGGGCCGCAGGTCCAGGCAATCACGCTGCCAGCGATGGGCCAGGTGATCGACGCGATGGCCGCATTCGCCGCGGTTGATGAAACGCAGGCCCGTCTCCGGCCGGTCGGCGTTCAGCCGCGCAGCCAGCAGCTTCACGTACCCGCACCCCAGGGCGTAGCAGTCGTGCAGCTCCTCGGGCCGGCGATGAGCGTGGGTGATCGAGTCGCCGATGAACAGCAGGGTGTCGTTCCGCCTCAGCATGCGCTACTCCCGGAACGTCCACCCATTGGCCTCACCCGCGAAGCGCACCGTCCTGCCCCCCGGCAACAGGACGCGGACGGACGAGCCATCCCGCTCCACACTCACCTCGCCGGCGCCATCCCGCGTGATCACCGTGACCAGCGGCCCGTCGGTTGAGGCATACGTGCCCGTGACGGCGTGCCACTTCAGCGCGCTGTCGCGCAGGATCCAGTCCTTGTCGTTCCACGGCCGCGGCTCGACCGCGAAGGTCAGTGCCGGGCCGAATGTCCGCACGCGCACCGCACCCGCGGGGCTGGTGATCGCGAACGCCCCGTCGCCACTCGGTGCGGCCTCGAATGCCGCCTGGTACTGGGCGGTGATCGTCGCGGCCTGCGCCGACTCAATGTCGTCGAGCATGATCAGCGCTGACTCGCCCACGAGCACGAAGTGCCGGTGCACGCGCTTGACGTCCTTGTACGCCGCCGTCGCGTCCACCGTCGCGATCCGCAGATCGCCCGACTCGCGCAGGTCGGTGATGAGGGCTTTCTCCTTCTTGTGTCCGTTGCCCGGACCCTTGCCGTCGATCATCGGCAGAGAATGATCGGTCGCCTTCTGGCGGTAGTAGCCGGGATCGAGGAGGACCGGAGGCCGTTGCTGTCGTCCACCTGGCTGATCGACCACTGGCCGGCACTGGCGGCGGTCAGCGGATCGGCGAGCGTCTCTCCGGCAACGCGCGATGCGGCCATGAGCACCAGGAACAGGACGAGCAGCCCAGTGCAGCAAGCCGTCGCCCGCTGATCAAACAGCCCGCGCACCTCCGCCATCGCCGATGCCGCCATCCCAGTAAGCAGCGCCCCATCCAGCACCGCCACGCCCACCGCCGACTTCCAGCCAGGTGTCATGATGGATTCCTTACGATCCGCTGCCGCATGGGAACCGAACCGCCAAGGACGCCAAGAGCAGAAAACAACCGATGAACGCCGAAATGCGAAGAACGGGGAGAAGGAAACGAGAGATTCTGTTTGCTTCTCTCCGCCGCCTCCGCATCTCGGCGCTTGTCTCAATCCTTCCTTGGCGGACTTGGCGGTCATTTGCTGACCCCGGCCGCAAGAGGACGCCCCGCCCTACGCCTTCCGCCGCCGCAGCAGCAGAGGCAGCGCTCCGATCGCCAGCAGCGACATGGCCGCCGGTTCGGGGATGGGCGTCAGAATGAGCACGACGCTGTTCGGATTGGCATCGGTCCCGTCATAGTCCACCAGGAAGGCGTACTGCGGAGAACCGATGATGCTCGCGAACTGGCCGGTGACGCCGGTCAGCCGGTTGGTCAGCGCATACTCGCTTTGGGTCTGGATCCCCGACAGGATCGGCTTGAGCGTCAGCCCCGACAGATCCAGCGTGGCGCTATTCAGCAGTTGGATCAGGTCCGCATCGTCATCGACGATGTTGAACTGGAGCGTCCCCGTCCCCGAGACGGCAATGTTATCCAGCGTCAGCTTGCTGTTGCCCTGGATGCTGTTGAGAAATGCCGACGTGTTGGTCGCCGAATTCCCTTTGAGAAACGTCGCGCCGGTGTGATTGGTGTTGTCACCGCTCAATGTGACGTTCCCCGGGCTTGCCTGATTAACAACCCCGGATTGATCGATACTGAGATCGCCCGGGCCGCTGATGTCCCCCGACAGCGTGATTGATACCGCGTTGTTTCCGACTCTGTCCAGGGAAAGACTCTTGCCGAGCGTCAGATCGCCTGACAGCTCGAACGCCGCGGCGGCGTTGGACCTCCTGTACTCAATGGTCGCGTTGCCCGTACTGCCCGTGCGGACGACGATGTCGTTCGCGATGCCCCAGCTCGCGCTGGCACTCCCTACCCTCAGCGTTGCATCGGCGCTGCCTTCCGTATCCAGAAGGTGGATGACTCCGGAATCCGGATTCACCAGGTTCCCTGTGTACGTGGAATCTTCGAAACCGATCTCCAGCGTGCCGGCGTTGATGTAAGTGCCCCCGGTATAGCTCGTGTTGCTCAGTCTGCCAAAGTAGAGTGTACCCGCGCCCGTCTTCGTCAGGCCAGCATCTCCTCGGAGCGAGACGCCGTTGAACGGCGAAAACCTCGCCGTGACGCCCGACGCGACGTCGATGATCCCTTCGTTCAGCGTGATGCTCCCGCCACCAAACGCATAGGACTTGTTGAACCGCAGTGACCCGACCTGGATCCCGCCGGCGGGGGATACAGTTCCCACACTGGTGGATCCCTCGAGATGTCCGAATCCGAATACGGCGGTGTCCGTCGCATAGAGGGTGTTGTCCCACGGCACAGTGTTCACGCCGCCGTCGTTCGTCCACAGCGCATTCGTAGTGTCTCCATCTCCGGCAGCGACAAGGGCAGCCCGCCCCATCACGATGGCAAGGGCCTGGTGGCCGCCTTCCATGACGGATCGGTGCGATGGATCGACGCCGATGATGTCTATCTGATCCCCGGCAAGACCAGGCGGTGGGGCACCCAGCATCCGAGCAACAGCTTCTGGCACTGGGCGAAGAAAGAGTTCGGCAAGAAATAGATGAGGCCGGGCCTGGGCCGATGCCGCAGACGCATCCAAGCTGGACGCACGGCGAACGCTGGCTTATATTATAACATGGCACCGAGTCCTCCCGGTAGCTGCACCTATTTCCGTTGTCGTTCTGTTACCGAAAGGCTCGCAATGCGCCCATTGCTCGTCGCTTGGCTGTCCACCTCGCTGTTCCTCGGCCATGCCGTGGCGGCATTCACCGATCCGGTGCCGATTGACCGCGTTCCGGGAGAGGGCGTGGCTGGGACGGTCGTGGTGGATGACGGCGATCCGGCCGTCAGCCGCACGCCACCCGCCCAGCCCCGGAAGATCCAGGAGCCGCCCGAGAACGACCCGACCTACGGCGGCACGGGGCTGTCCCTCAACGGCTACAACCAGGTCGGCGACGGCCAGACCCGCATTACCATCACCCCCCGACTGCCCGCCGGCCGGTATGCCGTCTGGGTCCGCTTCGTGCGCATGGCGCGCAATGACCACGGCAACGCCGAATCGGTCCCGGTGGAGGTCCACGCCCGCGACGGCACGTGGGAATACCGCTGCAACCCGCGCCAGGGCGGATAATGGAGGCTGCTGGGCTTGCATGAGCTGAGCGGCGAGGGGCCGGCCATCTCCATGACCAACCGGGGCATGAAGGGCGCGGTCACCTTCGATGCCGCCGCGTTCGTCCCCGCCCCGCCGCCGGCGGCGTCGCGCCCGCCGCGGTATCTCCCGCCCGAGGGCGATGCCTTCGCGACGATCGTCCGCCGGGCCGCCGAAAGCTCGATCGGCCCGACCGAAACGCCGCCGACCGATTCGGTCATCGCCCAGCGCCTGCGGGCGCGCGACTTCGTCGCACGTGCCGCGTGGGGCACGCTCATCCGCACGCCCGACCGCACCCACCTGTGGGGCGACACGCGCTCCTCCAACTCCGCCCTGCTGACGCGCGAGGCGGGACGCATCGAGGCCATGGCCGCCGCCTGGGCGGGCGCCAGCGAGATCGACTCGCCCGGCCTGCGCGGCAACCCGCAGCTCTTGGCCGACACCCTGGCAGCGCTCGAGACCTTCCTGGACCATCGCTGGACGCCGGCCACCAAATGGGGCGTCAACTGGTGGGATTACGAAATCGGCGTGCCGCGCGGCGTCTTCGGAGCGATGTGCGTGCTCGGCCCGCACGTCACACCCGAGCTGAAGGCCAAGGCGATGGCCGCCATGGAGCACTTCACGGCCGATCCGTGAAAATATTACAACAAGGGTTTCGCGAGCACCGGCGCCAACCGGATCTGGATGGTCCAGAACCACATCCGCCGGGCAGCGCTGGCGCGCGACGAGGAGGCGCTGGCGCGCTGCCGCGACGGCCTGACGGATGTCATGCGCTACGTTGATGCCGATCCGGCCAAGCTGCCCAAGAGCCGCGACGGCTGGTGGCGTGACGGCAGCTTCGTCCAGCACGGCAAGCTCCCCTACGTCGGCGCCTACGGCGTGCTGCTGATCCCCGACCTGATCCAGTGCATGTCGTGGCTCGAGCGCACCCCCTGGGAATACCAGGCTGACGAGCGCCGCAACATCCGCGACTGGGTCGACCTGCACCTGCTGCCGGTGGCGTATGAAGGCGAGCTGTTCCCGCGCACCACCGGCCGCACCGCCGGCTCGGTCGGGGTGGAAACCGCCAACCAGTGGCTGGCCATCGCCCTGGCTCAGATGCGACCGCTGCTCGAACCGGCCCAGGCCGATGCGGTCACGGCGCGCCTGCGCCGCTGGATCGACGCCGGCAGCTTCGATCCCAGCTTCTCGCGCGCTGATTTCGCGACGTTCCTGGCGCTGCACGCCATCGCCACCGACTCGTCGATCCGGCCCGCGCCGCCGTATGTCGCCTCGCGCACGCACGCGGCGGTGGACCTGGCGATGCATCACCGGCCCACCTGGGCCGCCACGGTGGCGATGAGCTCCACCCGCACCGCCAGTCACGAGGCCCTCTGGGGCGCCAACTACCGCGGCTGGAACCAGGGCGAAGGCGTGCTGATGGTCTACCCGTCCGATCCGCTGCGCTATCGCGGCGGGTTCTGGGCGTTGGTCGATCCCTACCGACTGCCAGGCATCACCACCAACACTTGGGAACTGCCCGACCACGATGGCGGCGGCGGCAGCCCCGGCCGGCCGTCGAGCCAAGACTTCGTCGGCGGTGCCAGTGTCGATGATTTGGCGAGCGTCGCCGTGATGCGCATCGGCTGCGAAGGCTCGAGCCTGCAGGGCAACAAGGCCTGGTTCTTCCTGCCGGATGCGATCGTCTGTCTGGGCTGCGGTATCAGCGCCGATGAGGACCGCCCCGCCGAGACGATCGTCAAAAGCGCCCGCCTCGAGCGCGACGACCTGGCGGTGAGCATCGACGGCCGTGCCACGCCTGCCGGCGAGTGGCAGGAGCGGCTCGAGAACGTCCGCTCGATCCACCTAGCCGGTACGCGGAGCGAGCGCGCCATTGGCTGGTGGTTCCCCCGCCCCGCCCAGCTCCTGGCCGAACGCTCGACCCGCCAGGGGAGCTGGCGCAATGCCGACAAGAAAGGCAGCGAAGCGCCGCTCAGCCAGCCGTGGCTGACGCTCATCTGGCCGCACGGATCAGCGCCGAAGAACGCCGACTACCAGTACGTCATCCTCCCCGGCATCGACGCCAGCGCCCTGGCGGCCTTCGCGGGCAGCCCCACGATCGAGATCCTGGCGAACACTCCGGATCTCCAGGCGATCCACGACTCGGCCCATGGCATCACTGCCGCCATCTTTCCACAAGCCGGGCACGATCGGCCCGATCACCGCGGACCAGCCGTGTATCGTCCTGCTCCGCCAGCACGATCGCGGCGGCAGCCTGGCTGTGGTGGACCCGACACAGACGCTGGAGCAGATCACCGTGACGCTCAGCGAGCCGTCGGTCGCGCCCACACAGCTCGATCCGGCGATCAAGGTGCAAGCCACCGCTCCCCTGCGCCTGGCGATTGACATGCGCCATGCCCTGGGCATGGAGCGCACCGTCCAATGGTTGCACTGAGCGGCGACCGCCCCGATCAAGCACGTCCCGGCGCCGGGCCGCCGGGCAGGAGGGAAGCGATGAACCGACTGCTCTGGCTCGTACTGCTCGTTTTGCTTCCTGCCGTCGCGGCGGCCCAGGTCGATGTGCGTTTCGATTCCGACGGACTGGCCGCACTGGCCATCGGCGATGAAAACCGCCTCGCCGACGGCCGGCCGACTGTCTGGCGCATCATGACCGGCGAGAACAAACCCTTCCCGGGCAAACAGCGACCGGTCATCGAGTTCGACTCCTCTTCCTCCACGTACACCACTGCCTACGCCTGGGGCAAGCTGGTCATCCGCTACGAGCCGACCCCCCGCGGCGTGCGCCTGCACGGCCGCATCCACAACACCAGCGAGCAGATTCTGGGCGCGCTGAACATCAACCTGATGGCCCTCACGTCGCCGGGCGAGAGTGTGCGCCCCAGCAGCCCGACCTGGGGCATCGAGGGCCCTCCGCTGGTGACGGCACGCGGGCCGCTGGGGACCGTCGCCGTCTCGTTCACGCCCGGCGATCCGCCGCGGCAGGTCAGCCTGCACCAGGAAAGGGGCCAGTGGTTCGTCCGCATCACGTTCGGCGGTGACAAGCTGATCGTCGACAACGTGCCGGCCGAGATGACGCTGAAGCCGGGCGGTGAGCTCGAGTTCACCGTGGACGTGCGCCTCGGTTCGGCGGGCGCGAATCCCTACGAACTGGCCGACGATGTCATCGCCGCCTACCGCGCCGCCCATCCGATGCGGCTCAACTGGCCGGACCGCCGGCCCATCCTGCGCCTGTTTTTCGGCGGCGGGGCCAGCGTCGAAGAGGCGGTGCGGAATCTCAAGAACCCGGAGGCGATTGTCCCGCCAGAGCCCGATCCGCGCTTCCGCGAGCAGGTGCTGCGGAAGTTCCGCGTCGCCGTCGAGGCCGCCAAGGCCGTCAACGCCCAAGGCTACATCCTGTGGGACCTCGAGGGCGGCACGTTTCCCCACGCGATCACCTACATCGGCGACCCACGCCTGATCCGCGCCCTCAATCCGCAGATGGATTTGGTCGTGGATGAAGGAATCAAGATGCTCAAGGACGCCGGCCTGCACGTCGGTGTCACCCTCCGTCCGTCACGCGTCATCTACAACCCCGAGACCAACCGTGCGACGCACTCCCACACCGTCGCGGCGGACCCGTTCCGCGAGCTGGATGCCAAGGTGCAGTACGCCCGTCAGCGCTGGGGGACGACCATGTTCTACGTCGATACGAACTTCTTCTGGCGACCCTATGGCCCGGACAAGGTCTGGAAACCGGGCCAGCTTGCGCCGGATGTCTGGGAGCGCCTCCAGGCCAAGTACCCCGACACCCTATTCATCCCCGAGTTCGGCAATCCGGCCGACTTCGCCTTCACCGCGCCCTATGGCCAGGCCGACATGGGCGGCTGGGGCACGCCCGAGCTGGTCCGCGTCATCTGGCCGGATGCGTTCCGCGTCATCGTGATCGGCGAGACCGATTTCACCGACGCCCACGACCGCTTCGTGCGGACGGTGCGGGAGCGCAATCCACTGATGACGTTCCCGTACTCAGTTACCGCCCCCGACACCGTCGCCGTCGGGCGGATCTACGAGGAGGCCGCCCTGCTCGACGCCGGCGAGCCGCAACAGGTCGCCGGCGCCAGCGGCCAGGACCTAATCGCCCTGCTGGCCAGCCCCGAGCGCGCCACGCGCTTCTTTGCCGCCCTGAAGTTGCGGCAGGCCCCCGTGCCGCAGGCGGTCGAACCCCTGCTGGAGCGGCTGAGAGATTCTGAGGAAGCGTGGGTCGTCCGCCATGCGGCCGCCCGTGCATTGGCCGCGATGGCGCCGGCCCAGGCCGATGAGATCATGCTCGAGATGCTGCTCGACCGCGCCGCAGGCTTCCACGGCGCGGCCCACGAGTTCCTCGTGCGCCGCGGCCAGCCGGCGCGGACGGCGCTGCTGGCGCGCCTCGAAGCCATGGTCAAGTCCGGAAGGGCCGAGGGGCGCATCATCGACGCCATCGGCAAGACGCTCGCTGCCCTGCCCGAACCCGCAGACTCCGCCGCCACGATCCGCGACCTCTACACTCTCGTGCCCGACGGCCGCAACGCCCCCGTGATCCGCCGCCGGCTCATCAACATCCTCGGCCTGCTGCGCGACAGCGCATCGGAGTCTCTACTGATGACGGCCCTGGACGACCCCGAACTGCGCGCCACGGCCGCAACGGCGCTCGTGCGCATCGGCTCCGAGCCCGGCGCCGCCCGCGTCCGCCAACTCCGCGACGACGCCAAGGCCAAGGGCGACCAGCCCCTGCTCGACCAAATGAACCAGGCCCTGCGCGCGAAGTGAATGTTTTCTGGAGATGGTCGGATGAGCACAGACAGATCCTGCTCGACGAGGCCGCGGCCCTGATGGCCTACAGCGGCGAGCCGCCGCCGCGTCAACCTCTGGACTTCAAGGCGCGCGCCTTCAAGCTCGCCGCCCAACGCAAGCAGCCGGTGCTCAACATCCTGCCGTGAGCCTACGTCCTGGCCGCCGGCGACGCCGCGTACAAGGAGATGTTCCTCGCTGTCGTGAAACGCGACCTCGAGCGTGTCGAGAAGGGGACGCTCATCTTCGACCCCCAGCAGTTCCAGTTCGAGTTCAAGATGTGCGCCCGGTCAAGGCGAGCTCGATTTCCGAACATATCCATCGCAGCTCAACAAGCTCGATTCCGATACACCGCTCATCCTCGAACATCTCAAGACGCCCGAAGAGTACGCCGCCGCAGCCGGTTTCATCCGCGCTACGGCGCTTAACCTGGCGGTGACGATCCGATGAAAACAGCGGGTGTCTGACGATCTGCGGCTTGTGTGGCCAGCACGATGAGTTCGCTGCCGGCACAGGAGATATATTGTGTGACAGTATCGGGCACCGTCATTGCGCCTGGGGAACACCGTCCGTTGCCTGTCACAGTGTCCACAGGTAGCTGATGTGGATCGGCAGCGACAGCAGCGGACGTAGGGGCGAGTCGGGCGCGACAGCCGGCAAGGTTGTCTCCAGCGGCAACGGCCCGAACAGTGCTTCGGAAAGCTCGGCTGTGCTGGCGGCTACGACGTTGGCGTCGATATCCGCGTCGACGATGTACCGCCCATCCCGGCAGGACAGGCGAACCGTCTGCCCGTTATCGGTATTTCGCAGCGAAAGGCTGGCTTGGCCCGCCGGCACCTGCCGCACAGCCTGGGCCGCCTTTATGAAGTAGCCCAGCAGGTTGCACACGCGGAAGCTCGCTGATGGTCGCCGAGTGACCTGCGCATAGTGAGACTTCGCGACGCGCATAAGGACGGAGTCGAACGGACCGGCTTCGAAGATCACCTTCTCCTGCGGCGGGTCTTTCTGTTTGCCGATGCGAACCAAATGTGACAGCAGCGCCGCGACCTGGTCCTCCGGCCCGTCAGCCGCCACCACACGCGGGAAAGGCCGACAGATCGCCCACGCATCTCGCCACGTCCAGCCGCTGACCTCCGAAGCTTCCAGCAGCAGATCGAACTCCTCGCGCGTGTAATCGACCGCATACGGCTGGGCGATGGCAGCCCGGTACATCCGATCGGCATCGGCCTGCTTGTCCAGCCGCCGAACCTCTTCGGCTGGCGGAGGCTCGGGCAGGTATTTCTCATTCGCCTCGAACACCGTCGTCACACCGCCGACAGCCCAGCCATATCGGCCATACCGCCGCCGATCGCCCCAAAGCCAGGCAAAGTCACACGCCTGATCCATTCGGGCCGTCACAACCTTGAGCAGTTCCGACATGATGCCCCGGCCCCGCACTTCGGGAAGCGTGCAGACCTGCCCCACGCCAATCGTGCGAAACGCTACACCGTTCAGCCGCACGGTGAACGGATAGGCCCCGACGACACCCAGGATTCGGCCGTCCTCCACGTAAAGCCAGTGATCCGGCATCCGCTGAGGCGTAAAGCAGTACGGCAGCAGACGCGCAAAGTCGAACGGCTTGTCCGGCCGGCCAAACGAAGCATTGGCTACATCCAGTACAGCCTGCCGCTCATCAGGCCGAGCCTGACGAATCTCCACCTGTCGCGCCACCGGGAACTCCTCTCACGCGCATGCGCATGGATATGCGAAACGAACCAATCTCGCCGGCGCCGGCAACACCGACGATGCTCCCACTAGATAGCTGAGCGCCCCTGAGGCGGTCAAACGGACCTCGGCTGCCAAGGCGACGGCGCAGAAAAGGACCAGTCCTTCCCGCTCCGGTGCGAGCCGGAAGGGCTGGCATTCTCTTATGCATGGGGGTGCGACCATCCGCGATCGCAGGAGGCCCGATCAGTTTCTCCGCCGGCGGCGATGCAGCAGACCGAGGGCCCGTCGGCGAGCGCCCCGGCCTGGGCTCCAACGGTCGACATCCAAAGCAGGCTTCCGCAAACCAGCCCTGAGGAACTCTGTTCCCTATAGATTATCGGAAATCTTTTTGACACCCCCTGCCGAGCGCGGTATGGTTGTCAAAACGATTTGACCGCCTAATTTGACTATGCCTGCCAACGTCACCATTGCCGATGTCGCCCAGCGTGTGGGGGTTTCGCCCAGTACCGTCTCGCATGCGCTAAGCCGCAAGCGACCGGTCAGCCGCAAGCTCCGCCAGCAGATCGAGGACGCCATCAAGGAGATGGGTTACCGCCCTCATTTCGCAGCCCGATCGCTGGTCAGCCGCAAGACCGGCATGATCGGCCTGCTGGTGTCCGAGCTGTACAACCCCGCCACCGGCGTCCTCGTCGAAGCCTTCGAAAAGGCCCTGTTTGAGCGGGGTTACAAGATGCTCCTGGGCCTGGTGCTCGGGGACTCCGCCCGCCTGGAGTCGTACCTGCAGGAGTTTGGTTCGGGGATGGTCGAAGGCGTCATCAACCTGGATCCGAACTTCGAAAGCTCGCAGCTTCGGCGGCTGCTGGTTGGTGTACCGGTGATCACCTACCTGCGGCCGGTAGCCGACACGCCCGTGCACATCGATCACGCCGCCGGCGTGATGCAGGCGATGGAGCACGTCTGGATGCTCGGCCATCGTCAAATCGGTTTGATCACCGCTGATCCGCGAAGCCGCGGCGGCGCAGGTGCAGGCCCCCGCGAATTGGGGTATCGTGGGTTCTACTTCCGTCAGCAGGTCGAGGTCCGCCCCGAGTGGATCGCCTACGGCGACTGGCGGATGGACACCGGCTACGAACATGCCGAGCGCCTGATCCGAGCCGGCTGCACCGCGATCATCGCCGGCAATGACCTGATCGCCATCGGCATCATCCGCCGCGCCCGCGAGCTGGGGCTCTCCGTCCCCGCGGACCTTTCGGTTGTCGGGTTTGACGATTCCCCCATGGCGCTGATGACCGATCCGCCCCTGACGACGCTGCAGAAAAAGGAATCCGATCTCGCCCGCTGGACGGTCGAAGCCCTCATCGACCGCATCGAAGGCCGTCCACCGCAGCAGCAGCGGGTTGTCGTACCGAACCTGATTGTGCGGGGCTCCACTGCCGCGGCCCCCGCCACTCGGACCCTCCACGAGACCAAGCCATGAACCGAACCAACCGCGGCTTCACACTCGTCGAACTGCTGGCGGTGATTGGCATCATCGCCGTGCTCGTCGCGATGCTTCTGCCCGCACTGACCAAAGCCCGCCGGCAGGCAATGATCGTGCGGTGCGCCAGCAACCTCCGGCAGATGGGTCAGGCGCTGATCATGTACGCCGGCGACTACAACGGCTGGGGCCCCTTCAATCACCGATCGATCAAGCTTCCCTCGGATCAGAAGAACTTCGACATCACCGCCTGGCGGTTGCCGCAGTCCGATCCAGCCGCCGGTCAGCCGATCATCTACACCCAGTGGGGCCTGCTGTATCCGTACGTCGGCGAAGCCGAGGCCCGCTTCGTCGCCAAGGTCAACATCTGCCCTGAGGACAGCATGGGCCGCGTCGACCCACCAGCCTTCGTCTGGGCCACCAGCTACTACCTCAGCCCGCAGGCCAGCAGCGGCGAGGACGATCCCGGCAGCGGCACGCCCTCCCTCAAGATCAGCCAACAAAAGCCCACGATGGTCGCTGCAATCGATCAGTGCAACTGGTGGGAACCCATGGGGGTCAAACGCGAGAACCACCTGGGCCTCAACGGTTTCAACGCGCTGCGCGTGGACGGCTCGGTCCGGTGGCTCACGCGTCAGCAGCTCGTCGGAACGATCCCCTGGAAATGGCAAACCCTGGATGGTCTGTGATCCTGAAACGAGGAAGACACTTCACCAATCCCTGCGCGGCACGGTGAACACCGCCGCCAACTTCTGAGGAGGCTCGTCATGAATCTGAACTCGATCTCACATGTCATCGCCGGAGCGGTTGCATTCGCGCCGATGGCTGCCAGCGCAGCCGTCGTCTACCAGGAAGTCGGAGGCGTGGTTGCCTTCGAAGCCGAGGGCTACAGCAGCAAGTCGGCTCCCTACGTGCAGGACTCCAACAGCTTCGAGTGGGTGCTGAAGAACTCGGCTGACGCCGGCTCGATCCCCGACGCCAGCGGCGGCTCGTACATGCAGGTGCTCCCGGATGTGGGCGTGAATCACAACAACGCCACCACCGGTAACATCAATTACCTCTATGCCGGCCCCAGCATCTCCTACGACTTCCTGATTTCGACCGAAGGTCAGTACACCTTCTTCGTTCGCGGCGCTGCCGGTGCGGGCCTTGCAAATAGTGAAGTCATCAACGCCAAGGTCTTCCGCATCGACGAAGCCGGCAATGTTCTCGAGGAGATTGGCGCCAAGGAAGGGGCCGGCGTCACTACCATGAGCACGACGCAGACGTTCCAAACCGACAACTGGAACGTCATCTTCACGCCGCCGACGCTGGAAAACGGCGAGTACTATCGCCTGACGATCTACATGCGTCATGACGGTGCAGCCATCGACAAGATCGCCGGCTTGATCAACCCGGTTGCGACGATCCCATCGGGCGAAGGCCCGGAGGTTTCGCCGCCGGTCCCCGAGCCGACGGCGGCTGGGCTGATCGGCCTGGCAGCGCTTGGTCTGGCGCGCCGCCGACGGGCGTAACGGGGCATGTGTCGATCGGCACGAACGGCGACCGCGAGGGCGCGACTTTGGGTTCCTGCGCATGGATCGCCGCGACCGTATAGATCACGAGCAATTCGGGCGACAAGCGTTCGCGTGAGCCCTGTTGGTGGGGTCTAAAGATGAGACTGAGCCTGATTGGTCATGTATGTATCGGCGTTCTCTGTGTCGCCGCCGCGGCGACGGCGCAGGATCGCCCTGCTGGCGAGGACTTGACGAAGGATCCAGCCGTGCGCGCAGCCGGGACCTACACCTACTACGCCCGCGGCAACGGTTTTCGCGATGCCGGCGGGAGCATGGTCGAATTGCAGGTCTACCGCCCGCTGACAAAGCGTTTTTATCCCGGCGTGCCGCTGCACAACGACGACAAGGGCGGCAACGATCGCGACAAGGAACGCGAGGACACCGGCTACTACTCGGGCACGGCCGAGCCCAAGCCGATTCCGTTCGCCGAGGGCGAGCTGACGGACGGCGACGCGTCGCCCGAAACCTCCTCCGTCGCCGGCTGGGTTGGCGTGGTGGACTGCACCGGCGCTGCTCCAAAGCGCGGCAATGAGCCGTTCGCCGGATCGTTCGACATCCTGTTCGACCTGGGCGACACGTACGTCATCACCGGCGCCGAGGTCGAGTATGAGGATTCCGTCGGCCGGCGGTGGAACACAGCGGACAATGCCCAGCGGCTCTATACCGCCCAGGCGCTTTCCGACCCGCCGCAGGAATCGGACTTCACGTTCATGGCCTCCACCACGGCGCAGGGAAACCAGGCCGGCACGATGGTCTTCACGGGCAAGGAGCAGACCGCCCGCTACGTCCTGCTTCGGCCCAGCGTCAAGGTCGAAGCCGCGACGTTCGGCTCGAAGGGTGGGCGGATCATGGAAGTTCGCCTGTTTGGCCGCAAGGCCGAGCATTAACCCGCATGCGACGGCTGGGGGACATGCCATGGCACGCGCATCAGCAAGGAGTTCAATGCACGGCAGATTCACTGCGCTCATCGGATTGATCCTGACGCTCGTAGCCGTCGTCGGCTGCAGGCCGGAGACGGAAGATGTCGCCTTGCCGCCGTCGCGGCAGGAGTCATCCGTCACGCAGGCGCCGGCAGAGGCTGGAGCTGTCGCCGTCGCGCAGGCAGAACCAGCCACCGATGCCGCGCCGGCCATGCTGGTGAACAACACCGATCGCCTGCAGGAAGCCCTGGCATCGCCCTACGGCGTCTCGGCGCATATCAGCGGCCGTGAGCATCCGCAAGCACCGCGATCCACGATCGCCATGCGTAATGCCGGTCTCGGCTGGGTGAGGACCGACTTCTGGCGGTCGGAGATCCAGACAGCCCCGGGCGTGTGGGACTACAGCCGAATGGACCGGACAGTCGAATACGCCCACAACGCCGGCTTGCAGGTCCTGCCGATCCTGGACTACGACGTGCCCTGGGCCAAGCCGGCGCACGAGCACCTCGATGAGTGGCTGGAGTATGTCAATCGCACGGTCACGCGCTACAAGGACCGCATCAGCCACTGGGAGGTGTGGAACGAACCCAACCATGCCCTGTTCTGGCCCGATCCAGCCGACCCCACCGGATACGTCAAGCTGCTCCAGGCCACGTATCCCGCCATCAAGGCGATCGATCCCGATGCCACGGTGCTCCTGGCGGGCCTGTCGCATGTTCCATTCCACTGGCTGGAGCCGTTCTACGAAGCCGGTGGCGGGGACTTCTTTGACGTGATGAACGTCCATCCCTACCGCTTCCCCGCTCCGCCGGAAGCGGGACGACTTTACGAGGATCTGATCCAGTTGCGTCAGTTGATGGCCAAGTACGGTGACGGGGACAAGCCGATCTGGGTCACCGAAATCGGCTGGCCGACGCATCGCTCGCCGCTGCTGGAGGAAGGCGGCCTGCTCGTGCAGATCGTGCGCGCCGGCCTGCGGACGCTCGATCCGCAGCGGCAGAACTGGACGATCGGCGTGCTCGACCCGCCGCCGGACTATCCGCTGGGCTATCGCTTTCCCGAGCCGCTGGTGAAGCAGATGGCGCCGGGACAGGCGATGGTTCGCAATGTCGGTTTCGCGGACCTGGCGGGGCTGGATCCGTCACAGGTGCACGCACTGCTGATGCCTGTGGACGAGGCCTTCCCGGCTGACGTGTTTGATGCGATGGAGGACTACGTCCGCCGCGGCGGCAACATCGTCTTCATCGAGGGCGTACCGCTGTATTACACGATGCAGAAGCGCAGCGACGGCAGCGGCTGGGAGCGGAAGGACGCGCCTGAGGCATTTCGCCGCCGCCTGCGGATCGGCTGGGAGGCGCACTGGAAGCGCGCCGGCGTGCCGCAGTCGACCAAGAGCCTGGCTGTGCCGCCGGCACTGGCGGATCAGATCAGGCTGCCGGAGGACCCCGTCCCAGCCAGCCGTTTCTTCACCGACGCCGCGCTGCAGAGCGGCGATCGCATGATCCCGCTGATCACGGTCGATTCCGACACCTACCGCGGCGCCGTCGCGGCGGTGTACGACCTGGATTCGGACCTGACGGGCGGCGTGATCGTCTCCAGCTTCTTCGCCCGGCCGGGGATCGCCGAAGAGGAACTGGGCCGGCTCGTGCCGCGCGTCTATCTCACGTGCTTCCAAGCCGGTGTGGAGAAGGTCTTCTGGTACGAGTTCGAGTCGAACCGCGATAACCCGTACAGCATGAACGCGCACTACGGCCTGACCGGGCCGGAGCATCATGCGACGCCGGCGTACGTAGCACTGCAGACGCTGACGCGCCTGCGGCCTGCCGGTTCGCAGGCGGTGAAGGTTGAATACCGCAACGGCGCGGTCTTCCAGGCGGCATGGGTGCGTCCCGATGGCCAGCATGTCTGGGCGTTGTGGAAGCCCGGGCCGGCTGGCGAGGCCGAGATCGCCTTTGAGGGGCAGATCCAGCGAGCGCGCGATCATCTTGGGCGGGATGTGGCTGTCTCGGCCACCGACGATGGTGCAGCGACCGTTCGGCTGAGCGATTCGGTGCTGTACCTCGAAGGTCCGACGGCTGTGAGGGTTGGGCCGTGAGTAAGTGAGCGGCGGCCGCGAAGGCGCGATGGCGCGAAGTTAAGCGCAAAGATCACACAGAAGCAAAGATCGCACAGACCGTTTTCTGGTGACACGTGACGGTCGCCGCGCGTACGGGGCACGTTGCCATGTGTCCCTCCAGACCCCGAGGCCACGCTCTATTTCCGTTTCCCTTCGTCGCTTCGTCGCTGCTATCGCATTATTCGGACGAAGCCTCCCCATCGGGTGGTTTGCCGACCGACTCGTTGTACTCCGCCTTTCGCTCGGCGGGGGTTTTCTTCGTCGTTCTGCGGGCGCGCGGGGGGCGGCGGCCCTGCCGTACCTCTTCCTCCAACTGCGCCTTTCGACGGAGGATGTGGTGATAGTGCTGGGCGAAGCGGTGGGCTTCGTCGCGGATATACTGCAACAATCGCAAGCCGGCGTGGTTGCGCGGCAGGCGCATTGGCTCGGATTTGGCCTGCGTGTAGACGAGCTCCTCTTTCTTTGCGAGGCTGATCACCATGGGCGGCCGGACGTCCATCGTCTTGAAGACGTCCATGGCTGCATGCAACTGCCCCAGACCGCCGTCGATGAGGATGACGTCGGGATATAACTCATTTCCCTCAGCCGCTTCGCGGTAGCGGCGTGAGACGACTTCCTGGATCGACAGGTAGTCGTTGTTCCCCTGCCCATGCTTGATCTTGTAGCGGCGATAGCCTTCCTTGAACGGCACGCCATCGATAAAGCAGACCTTGCTGCCGACCATCTCGCCGCCCTGCAGATGGGCAATGTCGATCCCCTCGATGATGCGCGGCGCTGCGTCCAGCCCGAGCGCTTCCTGCAGCCGCTGAACGCCTTCCTGCGGATTGGTGACAAACGCTTCCGGCTGCCAGAACTCCTGCTCGCCCTTGCCGGCTCGCGCGTTCAGGCCGCGCAGTGCGCGAATCTCGTCGCGCAGGCGCGCCGCCCTTTCAAAGTCCATGGCCTTGGAGGCTTCGAGCATCTCCTTTTCCATTTCTGCGAGCGTCGATTCCTTGTTGCCCTCGAGGAAACGGATCAGGCGGAAGATGTCTTCGCGATAGGTCTTCTTGTCGATCTTGGCTGCGCACGGAGCCGTGCACTGCTTGATCGGATACAGCAGGCACGGGCGGAAGAAGCGCCGCTTGTCGTCACCCTCCTGGATGTCGAGCGTGCAGGTGCGAAACTTGAACGCCTTCTGCAGGAGCGTGATCGCTTCTTTCAGTGCATAGACACTTGTGAACGGGCCGAACAGTTTGACGCCCTTGGTGCGGGGTTCGCGCGTGATGTAGACACCGGGGAAGTCCTCGTCGGTGGTGATCATCACGTAGGGGAAGGTCTTATCGTCCAGCAGGCGGGCATTGTACTTCGGCTGGATGTCCTTGATCAGTCGATTTTCGGCTAGAAGCGCCTCGACCTCAGAGTCCGTCTGGATGATGTCGAAGTCGACGACGTGATCGAGCAGGCCGGACTTTTTGTGCTCCAGCTTTGTCGAAGCCTGGAAGTAGGAACTGACGCGGTCGCGCAGCGACGCGCTCTTGCCGACGTAGATGACCCGCCCCTTGTCATCCTTCATCAGGTAGACACCGGGGGCGCGCGGCAGCGTCCTGGCCTTTTCAGCAAGCTTCTGAATCCGTTCGGCGCGGCTTTCCATCAGCCCCAATCATACGGCAGATCGGGGTGATTTGTTGCCCGCCGCATGCGGATCACGGCTTGGTCGCAAGAATCAGCGGCGACGGGCCGGGAGCGTCGAGCTGGCGGACATGGACAAACCCGCACTCGGCCAGCCAGCCGGAAATCTCCGCGAAGCTGAAGGTGTCGCCCTCCTGCGTATTGACGAGCATGTTGACGGCGAAGATCAGCGGGCCGGCTGGGCCGCGGCGATCGTCGTCGACGACGAACTCGGCAATGGCGATGGTCCCACCGGGCGCGAGGACATCAAACATCCGCTTCAGCAGCTTGCGGGAGCGGGCTTCGCCTTCACTGTGCAGGATGTGGCCGAGCGTGGCCACGTGGAAGTGATTGCCGGGCAGATCGACCTCGAGAATATCGCCTTCGCGCGTCGTCAAGCGATCGGCTACGCCGTGGCGCTCGGCGAAGCTGCGCGTGATGTGCAGCACGCCCGGCCAGTCGACGGCTGTGACGTGTACAAGGGGCGAATGCTTGGCAAGGGTGATGCCCCACACGCCCGAGCCGGCGGCGATGTCCAACACGTTCACCGGCGACGCAGCCGCGGAGATCTGCAATGCCTCCGCCAGGACGTTGGCTGCCGGAGCGCTCAACGGAAACAGATCCGCCACAAACGAGGCGAAGAACTCCTCGCCTTCGCTCTCCTCATTGACAGGCGCAGCCGGCTCGCCCGTGCGGACGTACTCCTCCAACCCCAGCCAGCGCGGGATGAGCTGCGTGCTGATGTGTTTAAGCAGGAAGCCCTGGAAGGTCGGCTTGTGGCTGACCAGGTACAGGGCGGCCTCGTCTGTCAGCGCGTAATGGCCGCTGTCGTCTCGCGACAGGAACTGGAAGCCGACCAGCGCATCGCAGATCGCACGTAAGCCGCGGCGCGACGCCGACGTCGCGGCTGACAATGCGGCGAGGTCCTTCGGGCCTTCGTCCAGGGCATCGAAGACGCCCACCTTGATGGCGGCTTCGAGAATGAGCGGAGCGGCATAGCCCCAGGTCAGCTCCATGATCCGTTGGGGAGTCGGCACGGGCGCATTGGATCCCGGGGCAGTCCGTACCTTGGGGGCCGCGGTAGTCGTCATTCGGGTTGTCTCCTGGCAAATGTGATCCGGACTACAGTAATTCGCACCTGCCAGATGTCAATTTGAAACCGGGAGCGCGGTTAGATTTCCAGATCGCCCAATGCCCGGAGCACAGATGGGTGCAGCTCAAGCCCCTGCCGCAGATCGCCCCAGCCGTGATCCCATGTACCGGTGGCTGAGAGGGTCTGCTGGCCGATCATGCCAGTGACGTCGTAGCGATATGGGGCGGCCAGCCAGTTGGCTTGGCCAGCGATGACGGCGGGATCGCCCAGGATGCTCGCCGCGACCCCAGCGGGCGGTCGGAACGCCAGCGTGATCGCAAAGGGCGGCTGCTCCTGCACATGCAGGCGGATGGAGCCATCCGGCTCGATCTCCATACGGCTGAGCCCGATGGCGATGCGGGATGGGTCGTCCGTCGCGATCAACTCGCCCGGCGGCAGGCGGAGCGCCAGCCGATGCTCGACCTGGTCCCCGCGGTAAACGCTAGCTTCAAACCCGCGGCAATCGCAAGGCAACGGCGGCGTTCGGCGCGTCGGCTGGCGGCGATACCGGTGGTACGCTCGCCGATACAGCCGATCTACCGGCCAGCCATCATAGAACGTCACGACCACCCGCCGCCCCTCCCCCTCCGCACAGAACCGCCACCACTCATAACCCCCGGGCGCAAAGCCCCCATGCCAGCCGAAGGCTGCGCGTGGGTGGGCTTGCATGGGAAGGGTTGGCATGGATGGCGATGTCATCTGTCACTGGTCATTTGTCACTCGCCGCAACCCGCCTGCGAGAGCCGCCCACAAAATGAAAGGCCTCTGCATACTCAGCCCGCGCGAGCGACACCTGACTAGTGGCCAGGGACGCCTTATTCCATCTCCCTCAATTTCCGCTCCAGCAGCGCTTCGCGTCGCCTGGCGGCGGCGTTCAGCCAGTCTGTCAGCGCCTCGCCGTCCTGGGCATCCAGCAGTTCGACCAGCCGGTTCATGCAGTCGCGCATGCGCGACAGGCTGGCCAGGACGTTGTCGCGGTTGTCGAGAAAAATGTCTCGCCACAGGGCACCATCACCCCCGGCGATACGCGTCGTATCGAGAAACCCCTTGCCCGCCAGTTGCAGCGAAGGCTCTTCCTGCATCAGCACCATCGCGGCTGCGATCGCGTGCGGCAGATGCGACACATCCGCCAGCCGGCGGTCATGCTCCTCCGGCGACATTGTGCAAGTCCGCATCCCCAGCGATTCCCAGAACGCCTGCACGCTCGACAGGGCCGCCGCGTCCGTCCGCGGCGTCGGCGTCAGGATACACATCGCCCGCTGGAGCAGATCCGCCCTGGCAAACTCGACGCCCCGCTTTTCGCTGCCAGCCATTGGATGCGAGCCAACGAAATGCACCCCTGCCGGCAGCAGCCTCTCGCCCGCCTGCACGACCGATCGCTTGGTACTGCCGACGTCGGTGACGATGGCCCCCGGTCGAAGGGCTGGCGCAATTTGACGCAGCAATTCTTCGAACAGCCCCACCGGCGTGCAGAGAATCACCAGGTCCGCCTCGCGAACCGCCGAGGCGGGATCAGCGTATGCTTCGTCTATCGCCCCGACATTCAGCGCTTTTTCCAGCGTGGCCTGACGATGGCCGTAACCAACGACGGTACAACCATTTAGAAGTGATCGGACCGCCAGTCCAATCGAGCCTCCCAGGAGGCCCACACCGAGGATGCTCAAGCGCTGTGGAAGCATGGTCCGATAACTGTTAGCAGCGGTCCGTCCGCTGGAACCGACGCGGCAATCGTGGAGCAGGCACTGCCGGCTGTCAATCGACACAACCTTGAACCTGCCGGCGGTTCGTCCTAGGCTATTGCCTGCGACGGGAGTTATGGGGCCCAGGGGCCAGCCCGCCCCAAAGCCCAATCAAGGATCCCGACGCACAGGGCAGTCCGGCGTCATCGCCGGAAACAGTGAGCGAACTATATCATGGCCGAAACACTCGTCGCCGAACCCCGCACGCCGAAATCTGACGCCGGCAACGCCAACCCTTCGGGGTTGCGCCATGTGCTGGAGTTTGAGAAACCTCTGGCTCGTCTCGAGCAGCAGATCCGCGAGCTGGAAGCCCTCCAGCAGCAGAAGCAGGTCGACTACAGCGCCGAACTGCGCGAGCTCCGCAACAATTACACCGCCCTGCTGCGCAAGACCTACGACAATCTGAGCGCCTGGGAGACGGTGCAGGTGGCTCGCCATCCCCAGCGGCCGCTGTTCCGCGACTATGTCGACATGATCTGTCGCGAGTTCCGCGAGCTGCATGGCGATCGCGCCTTCGGCGATGACCCTGCCGTGCAGTGCGGCCTGGCCCGCATGGCCGGCCACAAGGTCATGCTCATCGGCACGCACAAGGGGCGGGACACCAAGGAAAAGGTCCGCTGTTATTTCGGCCTGGCCCACCCGGAGGGGTATCGCAAGGCCCTCCGCTGCATGAAGTTGGCTGAGAAGTTTGGCCTGCCGGTGGTGTGTCTGATCGACACAGCCGGCGCCTACCCGGGTATCGGCGCTGAAGAGCGCGGCCAGGCTGAGAGTATCGCCCGCAACCTGATGGAAATGTCGCGCCTCCGTACGCCGATCGTCTCGATCATCACCGGCGAAGGCGGTTCGGGCGGCGCACTGGGGCTGGCGGTGGCCGACAAGGTCGCCATGCTCCAGTACTCCTGGTACTCGGTCATCAGCCCCGAAGGGTGCAGCGGCATCCTGTGGAAAGGGTCAAACAACGCGCACGAGGCGGCTGAGGCCCTCAAGCTCACCAGCAAGCACCTCAAGCAACTCGGCGTGATCGACCACGTCATCCCCGAGCCGCTGGGCGGAGCGCACCGCGACCCGCACACGACGGCTCACAATCTCGAGCAGTACATCGCCAAGACCGTCCGCGATCTCAAGCGGTGCAAGATCGACAACCTCGTCGAGCGTCGCTACGAGAAGTTCCGGAACATGGGCGCGTTCATCGAGAAGGCTGCCCGCCACGCCAGCCGCGTGACAGCCTAGCCTCACGGGGTGGCGTCAGTCGGCAGGCGGCGTAACTGCACAATCCGATCCAGCTTGAATGTGCGCTGCGCATTGCGCAGGTGACAATGCGCGATCAGGAGCAGTTCGCCATTGCGCCGCCGGACAGCCAGCGGCTCGATCACGCGCTCACTGCGGCGATCGCAGGCATCGACGTACTCCATCAGCACCGGCCTGCGGGCGTCGAGGGCCTCTTCCAGCTCCAGCGGCAATAGCGGCTGGCGGGGATTGGCCGGCATCAGGCTGATCGGCCCGCCCTGCTCGCGCATGGCATCGCAAAGGCACAGCCCCCATCCCCCCACCGGCGCCAGCAGTTGTTCGAAAACGAATCCCGTCGTCCGTGCATCCGCCAGGGCGCGGTGCGCAACCTCCGGCTGATACCCGAAATGCCGCGCCAGCCGCTGGAGGGCGTTGCCTCCACGGCCGAAACGCCGCCGGGCAATGCGCACCGTGTCCAGCACCGGCGCGTTGTCCAGAGCCTCGACGATGTCGACGCCCGAGCAGCGGAACTCGCGGTGCAGGAACGACAGATCGAAGCCGACGTTGTGCCCCAGTACCAGCGCCCCACGGAGGACGTCCAGCATGGCTGGCAACTGCTCCGCGAACGTCGGCTGGTCTTCCACCATCTGCGCGGTGATGCCCGTCAGGGCGCTGACGCCCGGGCTGATCCGCCGCCGGGGGTTGATGAGCTGCTGGTATTCGCGCGTTACATGGCCCCCTTCGTACCGGACGATGCCGATCTCGATCACGCGATCGCCGTAGTCAGCCGATGCGCCGGTGGTTTCCACGTCGACCACAGCGACGGGGATCTGCAGCAGAGGCTGGATCAGCGAAAAAGGCATATCCGTGTTTATACGTCGCAACCGCCCCCGCGGACCAGTTGCGGACGGCTTGTCGTACGAATGGGCGAAAACGCTCCCCGGCAACGCAAAGTCACCGATGCTCCCTGTAGCGGCGGATGGCATCCGCCCCGGAAGCGCAAACGGCGTCAAAAACGACCCTGCGCACCCCGTAGGCACATTGCATGTGCCCCTACAAATCGGACCCTGCCCTCCTCCCTTCGTCGCTCCGTCGCTAGCCTGTTACTCCGCCATCTCCACCACCGGCTGGACCGCCCGGTGCGCCCGCAGGGAGTCCACCGAGTAGATCACCACCGCACTCCAGATAAAGCAGAAGGTCATCAGTTGCTCGGGTCGCAGGTGCTCACCCAGGATGAGGATGGCGACGAGGAACTGCACCGTCGGGCCGACATACTGCATGAATCCGATCGTCGCCAGGCGCAGCCGTCGCACCGCGGCTGTAAACAGCAGCAGCGGCACGGACGTGATCACGCTCGACATCGCCATCAGGCAGTACGTCCCCACTGACAACGTCTGGTCAGCCCCCCACGGGACCATCAGCACAGCCGCGGCCAACGGTACGAGCAGCGTCGTCTCCACCGCCAGCCCCACCACCGGCCCGACGTCCATTTTCTTGCGCACCAGCCCGTACAGCCCGAATGACAGCGCCAACGTCAGCGAGATCCACGGAAATGTCTGCCCCTGCAGCGTCAAATACCCCACGCCCACGACCGCCAGGCCCACCGCCACCCACTGCCACGGCCGAAGCCGCTCACGCAGGAACAGCAACCCCAGCAGCACGCTGATCATCGGATTGATGTAGTACCCCAGGCTGGCCTGCAACACCTGCCCGATGGTGACGGCGTAGATGAACACACCCCAGTTGATCCCGATCAGCACGGAGGCGACAGCCAGCTTCGCCAGCAACTGGCGCGAGCAGCATGCCCGCCACACCTCCGCCCAACGCCGCTGCACCAGAACGATCAGCACAGACAGCAGCGCCGACCACAACACCCGGTGCGCCAGGACGACCACCGGATGCACATGCGTCATCAGGTTGAAATAAAGCGGCGCTACCCCCCACCACAGGTAGGCCCCCAAGCCGTAGACAAACCCAAGCTGGGCATCGCGACGAAGATCCGGCGTACCTTTCAACATCCGCCATGATCGTACAGCCGCCGATCCGCCTCACAAGTCGCGCACAGCGCCGCATCGGAACCATCGGCAAGTCGCCTCCAATTCCGCCATTCTGGACACATCCGAAGGGTGCTTTGAAAACGTCCAAACCTTGCCCCTCCACGCTGCGCGGGCTAGGCTCTGCTGTAGAAAGGATCCTCGACCTATGGCACCGCGAGCACCTCAGCAGACCGACCTTGCCCACGATGTCCTTCGCCAGGAACGCCATCCGCTTGACGCGATCTTCAAGCCCACCAATGTGGCTGTGATCGGCGCTACGGAAACGCCCGGCGCCGTCGGCAGAACGATCCTGTGGAACCTGGTCAGCAACCCGTTTGGCGGCACGGTGTTCCCCGTCAACCCCAAGCGGCCGAGCGTACTCGGCATCAAGGCCTATCCCAGCATCGCCGAGGTGCCGGCGAAGGTCGATCTGGCGGTGATTGTCACGCCCGCTTCGACCGTGCCGGGGATCATCGAGCAGTGCGTCGATGCGGGCGTGAAGGCAGCCATCGTCATCTCGGCTGGCTTCAAGGAAATCGGCCCAGCCGGCGCGGCTCTCGAACAGCAGATCATGGAACATGCCCGGCGCAGCCAGATGCGCATCATCGGCCCCAACTGCCTGGGCGTCATGAATCCGATCAGCGGCTTGAACGCCAGTTTCGCCAAAGGCATGGCGCGTCCCGGACATGTGGGGTTCATCAGCCAGTCGGGCGCGCTGATGACGGCTGTGCTCGATTGGTCCTTCCGCGAACAGGTGGGCTTCAGCGCGTTCGTGTCGATCGGCTCGATGCTCGACGTCAACTGGGGCGACCTGATCGACTATCTCGGCAACGACCCCAAGACGCACGCAATCGTGATCTACATGGAGTCGATCGGCGATGCGCGGTCGTTCATCTCGGCGGCCCGTGAGGTCGCGCTCAACAAGCCGATCATCGTGATCAAAGCCGGGCGCACCGAGGCGGCAGCCAAAGCGGCTGCGTCGCACACCGGCTCGCTCACGGGTTCGGACGAAGTGCTCGACGCCGCCTTCCGCCGATGCGGCGTACTGCGCGTCAACTCGATCTCCGACATGTTCTCCATGGCGGAGGTCCTCGGAAAACAGCCCCGCCCGCGCGGCCCGCGTCTGACAATCATCACCAACGCGGGCGGTCCGGGAGTACTGGCGACCGACGCACTGATCTCGAGCGGGGGCGAACTGACACACATCTCCAACGAAACCATCGAAGAACTGAACCAATCCCTCCCGGCTGCCTGGAGCCACGGCAACCCGATCGACGTTCTGGGCGACGCCCCGCCGCAGCGCTATGAAAAGGCCCTCGAACTGGCAGCCAAGGATCCGAATGCCGATGGCATCCTGGTCATCCTCACGCCGCAGGACATGACGGATCCCACGCTCATCGCCGAGGCGCTCAGCCATCACGCGAAGATCGACGGCAAACCCGTGCTGGCAAGCTGGATGGGCGGCCCGGTTGTCGAAGCCGGCGAGACGATCCTCAACCGCGCCGGCATCCCGACCTTCGCCTATCCCGACGCCGCAGCTCAGGCCTTCACCTACATGTGGCGCTACACGTACGCCCTGCGCGGCCTGTACGAGACGCCGACGCTCACCGAAGGCGAAGGCTTCTCCCCCGAAACCGCCCGCAGCACGGCTGAGGGCTTCATCAACGCCGCCCGCAACGAGGGCCGAACGATCCTCGACGAATACGAATCCAAGCAACTGCTCGCGGCCTACGGCATCCCGACGGTCACGACGATCGTCGCCACCACGGCTGACGAAGCCGTCGCCGCCAGCAAGAAGACAGGCCTGCCGGCGGTCCTCAAGCTCTACAGCAAGACCATCACGCACAAGACCGACGTCGGCGGCGTCAAGCTCAATCTCCAGAGCGAAGAAGACGTCCGCAACGCGTTCAACGCCATCAAGCAGAGCGTCACCGAGCGCGCCGGCGCCGAGCACTTCCAGGGCGTGACCGTTCAGCCGATGATCAAGCTCTCCGAGGGGTATGAGATCATCATCGGCTCGTCACTGGACCCGCAGTTCGGCCCGGTGCTGCTGTTCGGCTCGGGCGGTCAGCTCGTCGAGGTGTACAAGGATCGCGCACTGGCGCTGCCGCCGCTCAATGCGACGCTCGCCCGCCGCATGATGGAGCAGACGCGCATCTACAAGGCCCTCAAGGGCGTGCGCGGCCGCCCGCCGGTCGACCTGGCGATGATGGAGCAGATCCTCGTCCGCTTCAGCCAGCTCGTCGCGGAGCAGCAGTGGATCAAGGAAATCGACATCAACCCGCTGCTGGCATCGGCGGATCAGATCATCGCCCTCGACGCGCGCGTCGTGGTGCATGACAAATCGGTCACGCCTGAGAAGCTGCCGCGTCTTGCGGTGCGGCCATATCCAACCCAGTACGTTACGACCGTCAAACTCGGTGGCGAGCAGTTCACCATCCGGCCGATCCGCCCCGAGGACGAGCCGCTGATGGTCGAGTTCCACCGCGGCCTGTCCGAGCGCAGCGTCCGCCTGCGGTACTTCCATCCGATGAAGCTCGACCAGCGGACGACGCACGAGCGTCTCGTGCGCGTCTGCTTCGCCGACTACGATCGCGAGCTGCCGCTGGTGGTCGAACACACCGACCCCAAGAGCGGCAAGCGCGAGATCCTCGGCGTAGGACGCCTCAGCCGAACGCCACACAGCGACACGGCTGAATTCGCCATCCTCGTCAGCGACCAGTGGCAGAACCGCGGCCTGGGTACCAAGCTGCTGGAACTGGTCGTCAATGCCGCCCGCGCCGAAGGCGTCAAGGTCGTCAAAGCGACCATGATGCCTGAAAACCTCGAGATGCAGCGCGTCTGTCAGAAGCTCAACTTCACGCTGACGCGCGATCCCGAAGAGGCGATGGTCCACGCGCGGCTGGAGCTGTAGCCGCCCTCCGTGCGGGCTTACTGCCGGCGCGTGATCGATAGACGTGAAGACAACGCCCTGCCGCTTGCCATGTGCGGCCGTCCGCACCCGTTACGACCGGTGCGGACGTTTGCTAGACGGGCCGTTTTCGTCCACAATCAGAGGGGAGATCATCTATCGCGCAAAGGGAAGGATATGACACAGAACACCATCGCCACCGCAGCCGATTACGCCGATGCCATGATCACTGCCCGACGGGCCAAGAACTGGCTGTTCGGGATCCTTTTGCTGATCCTGCTGGCGCAACTGGCGATCTTCTTCACCGTGGCGTTCGGTCCTGAGCACCTGGCAACGCATTCAGCCGCTTCGTCCGTGGTTGCAGACGCTCAGCCGACGGGCGATCTGCCCACGACACTCCCTGCGGCTGTCGAGGCGCCGGCCAACGGCGACCAACAGCAGCCACTGTCGCAGCGCAGCTTCGGCTCGCGGTTTATGGAATGGGTCATCGGCTGCACGACGTTCATCGGTATGGGTGCGGTGCTCGTAATGGCGGTGGTGCTTCTGCTGATCGTGCTGATCATGCTGATCGGCCGGCTGATCGGCGTCAGCCGCGTCACGTCGGCGTTCATCTGGTGCATTGTGCTGGCGGTGCTGCTGTTCCCGTGGCAGGCCTTCCTGAACTACCCCGACCTGGCGGGTGAGAGCTTCCGAATCCCCGGCGTGCTGATGAGCTGGGTTGAAATCGCCGAGCACGCGCGCTTCCATGAGGCGGACGTCGGCCTGCAGGTGAAGGTGCTCAAGTGGGCGCGGTTTGTCGGGTTCCCGCTGGTCGCGATCGTGCTTCTGCTGATGATCCAGCTTCGCAGCAAGCGCGGCCTGCGCTTGGCGCTGGGCGAAAGTGATCTGGAATCCGATCTGACTGGCGAGAGCGAGCCGCGGTAAGCTGTACGTCGTTGAGGTGCAACATGCGCGAAGAGCGTGGCCGCATTGCCGGAGATATGGTCATCTACGAGCCGTTCACGCTGTGGGGCTCGGTGGGCGGTAACGTCACGGTCATCGACGGCGGCAAGTTCTACAGCCGCGGGCTGATTTACGGCAATCTGATCGTCGAGCCCGGCGGGCGCGTCCATATTTTCGGCAACGTGAGCGGCGATGTGACGCTGGCTGAGAATACAAAGGTGATCATCAGCGGAATGGTCGGCGGCAACGTCACGAACAACGGCGGCCGCCTCTACATCGACCGCACCGCCAAAATCGAAGGCCGCATCCGCACCAATGCCGGCAAGACAAAGCACGAAGGCGAGTTCGACGAGCAGAAACCCGTCAAATACGAGCGACACGATGAGTGGGATTACCGCCGCAAACTGCTGGAGCAGGAGCGCGAACGGCGGAGAAAAGATCGCGGTGTGTGATCTGCACGTGTCAAAATTGCGCAGACGCGCAGCTTTTGCTTGCGTTTTTTGAGAACAACGGTATAGAAAAGCCACTGGAAATTGTCGGCGTCGGGGCAACGTCGCCGGCATGACCGCCTGAACAGAACAACCCCGTCGGACCGGACGCACAAACTCGCACCATGCGGGCTTTGCCTGCGAAGGATGACCGGTACACGACGCACACGGAGGTGCTGCACATGCTCGCCCGTCCATTCATGCTGCTTTCCCTGTCGGCTGGTGCTGTAGCACTGGCGATGCCCGCTGCGCTTGTGGCGCAGGAGACGCCTGCTCCGCAGGTGGCCAACAGCCCGTATCAGTTCGCCGGAGAGATCACAGCCGACAATGTCTACGTCCGCTCTGGCCCGCGTGAGGGCGATTACGCCACGATGAAGCTCGATCGCGGCGCGCCGGTGACGGTCGTCGGCATCAAGTTTGACTGGCTGAAGATCCTTCCCCCCGAGGGCAGCTTCAGCTACGTCTCCAAGGCCTTCGTCCAGCAGTACGGCGACGGCACGCGCGGCCGTGTGACCAAGAACGAATTGAGCGTCCGTGCCGGCTCGAGCCTCAACGCCCTCAAGAACCAGGTGCAGACCAAGCTGATGGAGGGCGATGAGGTCGAGATCATCGGCGAGAAGGACGAGTACTTTAAGATCAAGCCGCCGCCGGGCGCGTATCTGTACGTCCGCAAAGACTTCGTCCGCCCGGTGCGTGCGCTGAGTACCGCGGTCCCCGAACAGGCGACGCCCACCCCGACGGTGAGCGATCCGGTGGCCACGGATGTGCCCGCAGCCGATGCGGCTGTTGCTGCTGACATCGCGCCGGCTGACACCCCCGCCGACGTCCCAGCCGCTGCCGAGCAGCCGGCTGCCACCGCCGACGCCGGCCAGAAGTTCAACCAGCTCGAAGAGCAGTATCGCCAGATCAGCACCCAGCCGCTGGAGGATCAGCCGATCCAGCAGTTGCTCACCGAGTATGAGGCGATCGTTGCCGCCAAGTCGTTGCCCGACTCGATCCTCCGGATCGCCGAAAGCCGGGCCAATGCCCTCAAGGTCCGTCTCCAGGCCCAGCAGGAGCTGGCGGCCATCCGCCGTGAGCATGCCGAGATGGCTGCCCGCCAGCAGGCCCTCGCAGCCGAGCAGGCGGAGCTTGAGCAGCGCCTGCGGGACAGCAGCGTCGCCGTCTACACGGCCGTCGGCGTCCTGCGTCCGTCCAGCCTGCAGCGTGGGGATGAGCGGCTGTATCGCCTGACCGACCCCGCCAGCGGCCGCACGCTGATCTACATCCGCTCGAACGACAACAGCATCGTCGGCCACATCGGCCAGTTCGTCGGTGTTCGCGGGCAGACAGCCAGCGATCCGCTGATCAATGCGGACGTGCTGCGGCCCACCACGATCGAAGTCGTTGACATGAATCGCATCGGCCGGGGCGTTGCGGCACAGATCCTGCCGCCCAGCCTGTTCCACACCGCGGCCAGCGCCAGCACCGGTTCGGAATAACCGCCGCGACGCTGTCACGACCTCCTGTTCACCCCTCCGCGACCCCGGGCCACCTCCCCCCGGGGTCGCGATTTTTCAGGCCGGGTCGATCAAGCAGTCATCGCAAATGGCCGATATAGATAAGTGAAGAACTGTCGCCGCCTTCCCCCTCCGTACTGGAGGAAGGAGTTCTCGCCCCTACGGACGGTGCGCGATGAGCGAGATCTCCCCCTTCATCGCCTCGGTGCTGCAAAGCCCCGTGGTCCAGAAGCAGCAGATGGCGGACAAGAGCGCGCAGATCCGCCGTCAGCAGGAGCTGCGCCGCAACATCGCCGCCGAAGGCGACCGCTATCAACACGTCGTCGAAAGCCCTGAAGAGATCAAACCCATCCACGACGAGCGCGACGACGACCCTGCGCGCCAGCGCAAGCCGCGACGCCGCCCTGCTGGGTCGCAGGACACGGACAACGACACCGACCAGCCGCCGCGCCTGGACGTCACGGCGTGACGCCCCATCCCCTGCCGCGTGTGGTTTACGATTCCTCGATGGTGATGCTCCGGATGACCACTGGATTGATCGGCCGATCGTTCGGGCCTGTCGGCGCGGTGGCGATCCTGTCAACCACCTCCATGCCGCTGGTGACCTCACCATAGGCCGTGTACTGGCCGTCCAGGTGCGGCGCATCATCGTGCATCACGAAGAACTGCGAGCCGGCGCTGTTGGGATCGGCTGTACGAGCCGCCGACAGCACGCCGCGCACGTGCTTGCGGCTGTTGAACTCCTGCTTCAGCCGGTAGCCCGGCCCGCCCATGCCCGTGCCGGTCGGATCACCGCCCTGGATCATGAATCCGGGGATTACGCGGTGGAAGATCACCCCGTCATAGAACCCCTCGCGAGCCAGGAACACGAAGCTGTTGACGTGCCCGGGAGCCACATCCGGCCAGAGCTTGAGCTTGATCTGCCCCGCCGTCGTGTCCATCGTGGCGGTGTAGGTCTTGGATGCATCGATCGTCATCGGCGGCGGTGCGCTGTACTGCTTGGCCATGATGTTGTCCTTCCTGTTTCGAGAGGTTCGCTAGGGTCCGGATTGGCGGGCGCGTGTCAAGCCATCGCGCCGGCGTACCATTGACAGGTGACCTCCAGGCCGCGGTCGAAATCGACCACCGGCTCATAGCCGATGATGCTGCGGACCCTGGTCAGATCGGCCAGCGAATGCGCGACATCGCCGGCACGCGGCTCGCGATGGATGGCCTTCAGTTCCGGCTTGCCGAACATCTCAGCCATCTTCTTTGCCAGCTCGTTGACTGTCACCTTGCGTCCGCAGGCGACGTTCATCACCTCGCCACCGATGCGCTTCTCATTTCGGGCAGCCAGCAGATTGGCATGCACGGCGTTGTCAACGAACGTGAAATCGCGGGACTGCTCGCCATCCCCGAAGATAACCGGATTCTGCCCGGCGAGCAGCGCCTTGGCGAAGGCGGCGATCACGGCTGCATACGCCGAGTTGGCGTTCTGCCGCGGGCCGAAGATGTTGAAGTATCGCAGCGATGCGGCGTCGATGTCGTAGCAGCTCGCGTAGGCCCGGATCAGCCCCTCGGCCGCGATCTTGTTGGCGGCATAGGGGCTCTTGGGCAGGACCTCCATGCTCTCGACCTTGGGCAGGACCGGCGAATCGCCGTAGGCAGCGCTGCTTGCGGCGAACATCACGCGCTGCGCGCCGGCCTTGCGGGCGGCTTCGAGCACGCGCAGCGTGCCCGTCGTGTTGACCTCGTGGTACTGCTCGGGAATCTCGACGCTGCGCGGCACGGATCCGAGGGCCGCCAGATGGAACACATAGCGGCAGCCGGCTGTTGCCTTTTCGAGCAGCGACCTGTCGAGGATCGACCCCTCGAGAAACTGCAGGCGTTTGCCCGCACGATCGCGGAAGGTGTCGAAGTTTTCGGTCGCCCCGCCGCTCAGATCGTCGATCACGACGACCTCTGCGTCGAGGTCGATCAGCGCCTCGACCAGGTGAGATCCGATGAACCCGGCGCCGCCGGTGACGAGTGCCTTGGTACCGGCGAATCGGTCGCCGTGCAGTTGTTTCCAGTTGACGATGGCCATGTATCAGCTCCCTTCGGCCGGACAGGGTAAGCGGCGAGGGGCGGCTTGTCACCGGGTCGGCGCATGGCGCGGCTAATTGTCCCACATACCGGAGGTTGCATTCGCTGTAGCTGCCGGCGGCCCGACGGCGATCTCGGCTGACGACATGGGGAAATTTTGATTGACCGGCACCGGCGCATCCAGTAGCTTCAGTGATGTACCGTTCGCGGTCACGTCTTTTGCAGGATTGCGATCACTTCACTCGGGCGTTGCCGAGGACAAGAAGATGAGCTCAGGCGGATATTGCATGGTGTTTGACGGCGCGTAGAGTGCCGCCATGCGCGTGTTGTGTCCTGCCAAGATCAACCTGCATCTGCGCGTCGGCCCGCGGCGTGCGGACGGTTTCCATCCACTGCTGAGCTGGATGGTCACCGCCGGGCTCTTTGATACTCTGATTTTCGAGCGGACACGCGGCGAAGGGATCGCGTTGAGTTGCGATCGCGAGTGGGTGCCGGTGGACCAGGGAAACCTGGTGCTTCGGGCAGCGCGATTGCTGCTGGCGCAGCAGTTCGGGCGACTGGAAGGGATCGCCCGCGGCGCAAGCGGCCTGTCGATCCGGCTTCTCAAGCGGATTCCCGTCGGGGCTGGACTGGGAGGTGGCAGCTCCGACGCCGCGTCGACGCTTGTCGCTTTGAACCAATTGTGGCACCTGGAGCTGCCGATCGGGCAGCTCGAGCGCCTGGCAGCCGAACTTGGCAGCGACGTAGGGTTCTTCCTGCACGCGCCGTCGGCTGAATGCCGAGGCCGCGGTGAGCAGGTTCAGCCGATTCCGCCACCGGCGCCCCGCGCAGCGGTGTTGTTCTTCCCGCCGTGGGGGCTCTCGACGCCGGCCGTCTATCGCGCGTTTGATGAGCTGAACCTGGGGGACCAGGCGGTTGTCGACGAGGCGCCCCCGTGGCTGCAATGGTCCAAATGCACCAGCGAGCATCTGCTGCCCCTGCTGGTCAATGATCTGGAACCAGCCGCGTTCGCTGTTCAGCCCGATCTGGGGAAGCTTCGGGCCCAGCTTGAAGCCGCGATGGGCCGCATCGTCCGAATGAGCGGCAGCGGAAGCTCGCTTTTCACGCTCTACGATTCGCCGGAGGAGGCGAAATCGTCAGCCGAGCGTGTCGGGGCGCAGTTCGACGGAGTGGCGGTGGAGCCGGTCGAGTTGTGCCCGAATCTGGAGGAGTGTTCGGGGTCGCCGCAGGCGCCCGGGCGCTTGTGAGCATCACCCGTATGCTCGCATCGCCCCGCCCTGCCGGCGGGCTGACATTGCACGCCTGACGCCCTGTGCCGCGCAGGCGTTTGAGACCTGTAGCGATCGATTCGGAAGCAGGATGCTTCCGAAACCCGGCTTGAGACCCGCCGGGTCGGAACTCGTGGCCCATCCGGTTATCTGTTCACGTCTACCCGGAAGCCGTGCGGTTCCGCGTATTCACCTCTTGTTCTTTTGTTGGCGCTGCGTGCGCCGAGGGGATGGTGTGCTATGCAACTGACGGAGATTCGCATCAATCTGTGCCCTGAACCGGCCAGCCGGCTGAAGGCATTCTGTTCCCTGACGTTCGATGACACCCTGGTGATCCGGGATGTGAAGCTGATCGAGGGAAACGACGGCCTGTTCGTCGCGATGCCCTCCCGCAAACTGTGTGATCATTGCCAGCGCTGCCGCGAGAAGAACCACCTGCGGGCGCGTTTCTGCAACAACTGCGGCCTGCGGCTGGATGATCAGCGATATCTGAAATACCAGTCCGGCAACGGTCGGCCTCGGCTGAAGCTTCATGCCGACATCGCCCATCCGATCCACGCCGAGGGCCGAGCGGAACTCGAGCGGCAGGTGCTCAAGGCGTTCCGCGAGGAGCTGGAGCGGTCCAAGCAGCCCGGCTATGTCGCGCCGCGTCTGGATGATGTCGACGAGGACTATCCCGAGATGGCGCCGGTGCGGATGCCGCCCCCGATCGGCAATCACGCCCATCTGCGACCAACCGCCGCAGCAAGCTGACGGCTGATCGCACAACCTGACAGGCACGGGTGTCGCGCATGTGCAGTGTGCGCAGGCGCGACGCCAGCGCCTCGTGCTTGTCCCACTTCCGCTGCCCGTCACGATCAAGTGGATTTCGCCGGCGGTTTGGATGTTCGAATCGTCCGCCGAATTGGTTTACACTCCGCGGTCATGGATCGACCGAACATTATTCTCATCACGACGGACCAGCAGCGCGGTGACTGTCTCTCGTTCAATGGCCATCCCGAGGTTCGCACACCGTTCCTCGACAGCCTCGCAGCCGGCGGTGTGAACTTCACACGGGCCTACACGACCTGCCCGATCTGCATTCCCGCGCGACGGACGATCCTTTCGGGCATGAACCCGGGCAACCATGGGTTGATCCGCAATAGCGAAGCCGCACCATTCAATCCGCCGGTCACGTTGCCGCGCCTGCTGCGCGATGCCGGCTACCAGACGCAGCTCATCGGCAAGCTGCATGTCGCCGAGCCGGGCGTGCGGCACGGATATGACAATATTATCCAGAGCGAGACGCCCAACGACCGGCGGCTAACGGCCGCCCAGCGGCGGAATGACTATGCCGACTGGTTCGAGAAGCAGACCGATGCCCCGCACACGCTGCATTTCGGCATCATGTCCAACGACCGCACGGCAAGGCCGTGGACGCTGCCGGAGCACCTGCATCACACGAACTGGGTGACGAACACGGCGGCTGACTTCCTTTGCAAATATCGCGATCCGAGCTGCCCATTCTTCCTGCATCTGAGCTACTGGGCGCCGCATCAGCCGGCGTTGCCGCCACAGGTGTACTGGGATCGGTACAAGGACACGAAGTTCACGCCGACGATCGGCCAGTGGGTCGATCAGCGGCCGTGGCGACCGGGGTTGTCGCTGGATGCGCAGCGCGGCCCGTTCCAGCTTCGCGAGATGCGCGAACACGCAGCCGGCTATTTTGGGCTGATCAATCATGTCGACGATCAGCTCAACTACCTGTTTGACCGATGGTCCTGCTCGCCCCTCAAGCCTGATCGCCCCACCTGGATCATCTTCGCCAGCGATCACGGCGAGCAACTCGGGGATCATCACCTGTTCCGCAAGACACTGCCGTATGAGGGATCGACGCACGTGCCGATGTTCATCACGCTGTGGCGCGGCAAGGTCGATAGCCCGCGCAGCGTGCCGCACCTGGCCTGCCTGGAGGATATCCTGCCGACCTGCTGCGAGCTGGCGGGCGTGCCGGTGCCGGGACATCTCGGCCCGGAGGACGGCCGATCGCTCGTGCCGGTGCTCAACGGCAAGGACAACGGCCGCGAGCACGTGATGGGCGAGAGCGTCTGGCACGGTTCGCATTTCCGCTATCTGGTGACGGCGGATGGATTTAAGTACATCCGCTGGACCAGGACGGGCGAGGAGCAGTTGTTCGACCTGAACAACGACCCGAAGGAGACGCACGACTGCTCGGGTGAGGTGGATCTGAGCCGGTTCCGGGTGACGGTCGATGCATGGCGGAAGACGGCTGTCGTGCGGGAAGATGCCCAGGACGTCCCGCTACGGCCGTGCAGCAACCAGCCGCCGACGCCGATCTGGGGCAAGTAAACCCGCCGCCGGACTGGATTTGCGGCTGAGGCCGGATCTGACATTTTGTCCTATTGAACTTCTGGGTAGCAGCGGTACGATATTGCTCCTGATGTTCGATCGGCTGTCCAATCTTACGGTCGTCGTACGATAGGCCGGAACCGCAACGGGTGAGTCATCACCCTCGCGACCGGCCCACCCCGCCTTTGGCCACCTCGCGGCTTTCGCGACGGCTGGCACCGATTTTCCGCTGAGCATCCAGTTTCTGTTTGAATTGCCCGTACCCGGGATATACATTCCGACGCTTTCAGGACTTACGAGTAAGACCATGAGCACGATTCAATCCGCCCCCGCGTCTTCGACCACCCGTTCTCCCGCTCGCCCCCAGTACAAGGGCAAGACCGGCGCCCGCATCCTTCATGAACTGATGGTTGGCCGGCACAAGGTGGACACGATCTTCGGCTATCCCGGCGGCGCGATTCTGCCTGTGTTTGATGAGCTGTACAAGACCCCAGCCAAGTTCATCCTGAACCGCCATGAGCAGGGCTCCGGCCACTGTGCCGACGGATACGCCCGTGCCACGGGCAAGCCGGGCGTGTGCGTCGTGACCTCCGGTCCAGGCGCTACCAACACCGTCACCCCGCTGGCGACGGCGCAGATGGACTCGATCCCGATCATCGTCTTCTCCGGCCAGGTCGCGACCAAGGTGATCGGCAACGACGCCTTCCAGGAAGCCGACGTCACCGGCATCACCCGTCCGTGTACCAAGTGGAACTATCTGGTGAAGGACGTCCGCGAGCTGCCGCGCATCGTCAATGAAGCCTTCATCGTCGCCACGACCGGCCGTCCCGGACCCGTGCTGATCGACCTGCCCAAGGACGTGACGACGGCTGTCTGCCCCGATGAGGTGGACGACACGCCGCGCGAGCACATCCTCCGCCGTGCCGACGTGAAGGTGCACATCGCCGACCCGCGCGCTGTCCAGCAGGCGGCTGAGATGATCAACCGCTCGAACAAGCCGGTGCTGTATGTCGGCGGCGGCGCGATCATCAGCGGCGCGTGGCAGGCCATCCGCAAGCTGGCTGAGAAAGGCAATCTGCCCTGCACGACCACGCTGCTGGGCCTGGGCGCCTTCGATGAGACCGACCCGCGCTCGCTGCACATGCTGGGCATGCACGGCAGCGCCTACGCCAACTATGCCGTGCAGGAATCCGATCTGCTGATCGCCGTCGGCGCCCGATTCGACGACCGCGTCACGGGCAATCTGGCGACCTTCGCCCCGCATGCGAAGATCATCCACATCGACATCGACCCCAGCTCGATCAGCAAGAACGTCGACGTCGATTGCGCCGTCATCGGCGATGCCAAAGCTTCGGTCGAGGCGATGCTGCCGTACATCGAGTACCGCGAGCGCAAGGAGTGGTTCAACCAGATCAACGCCTGGAAGAAGCGCTATCCATTCAAGTACTTCGACGACAGCAAGTTCGCCAAGCCGCAGTACATCCTCGAGGAGATCAACCGCCAGACCGGCGGCGACGCGCTGTTCACCACGGGCGTCGGCCAGCACCAGATGTGGGCGGCGCAATTCATCCGCTGGCGCTATCCGCGGCAGATGATCACGTCGGGCGGCCTGGGGACGATGGGCTTCGGCCTGCCGTCAGCCATGGGCGCGGCGCTGGGTTCGCCGGGCAAGCTCGTGATCGACATCGACGGCGACGCGTCGTTCCTGATGACGATGTTCGAGCTGCCGACGGTGGCTGAGTACAACATCCCGGTGAAGATCTGCATCCTCAACAACGACTTCCAGGGCATGGTCAAGCAGTGGCAGGACCTGTTCTACGAGCGACGCTACTCGCAGACCAAGATGAAGAACCCCAACTTCGCCGCCCTGGCTGAAGCCTGCGGCATTCGCGGCATCCGCTGCGAGAAGAAGGAAGACGTTGCCAAGACCGTCGAACAGATGATCAACCACGACGGCCCGATCCTGGTCGACTTCCACGTCGAACCCAACGAGCACGTCTATCCCATGGTGCCAGCCGGCAAGGGCCTGCACGAGATGGAGATGGGCACGCTGGCGTAAGCCGCAGCCGCCAACGACATAGCCCACAGTAACCGTCGCGCAGAGACAGACGCCCCAATAGGCGTTCGTCTTTGCGCGACGATCTACATTTGGCGGCGCAGCCTGGTGGCGGCCGTCGTGCGCGATCCTGCTGACGCTGTGCGGGCTGCTGTACCTGGCGGCTGCCGTAAGCAACCATTTTCTATTGCTTTAGGACGTCCCTCCCCCATCCGGCTGATCTCCCCGAACGTCCGGGATGGCCGGACGTAAGATGCACTGCCGACGCTGGTGAATTGGCAGGTTTTCCGGGCCTTTTGGTTGGACCAGCGGCCCGGAAACCACTATATGTAGTGGTCATCTGTGGGGTTATCGGACCGCTGGCCACACCCCGCAGATAACCGTACAATAACCGTACTGTCCGAGTCAAGAAATCGTCAGTACCCTGCCGATGAAACCGACCGGAAGTTAGTTATCGGCCGGACCCGCGGAGCACTTTCCATGCCTCGCCGAGACCCAGCCAAACGTCGTAGGCCCACCGAACCACAGGAAGAGCTCTTCATGGCATCCGTAGTGAAGTCCTCACCGACAACCAAGAAACGTGAAACGGCTGAGAGCATGGCGGCTCGGCAGAAGGAGATCGCCGTCTCCGAGTTCTTTGCCAAGAACCGCCATCTGCTGGGGTTCGACAACCCCCGCAAAGCCCTGCTCACCACCGTCAAGGAAGCCGTCGACAACTCCCTGGATGCCTGCGAAGAAGCCGGCATCCTCCCCAACGTCACCGTCATCATCGAGGACCTTCAGCCGGATCGCCCCGCCACCGCCAAGCAGTCCCGCTATCGCGTCACCGTCATCGACAACGGCCCGGGCATCGTCCGCAAACAGGTCGAGAACGTCTTTGGCCGGCTGCTGTTCGGCAGCAAGTTCCATCGCCTGAAGATGTCGCGCGGCCAGCAGGGTATCGGCATCTCGGCCGCGGGCATGTATGGCCTGATCACCACCGGCAAGCCGATGGTCATCCATACGCGCCCCAACGCGAAAAAGCCCGCTCATCACATCGAGCTGGCGATGAACACCAAGACCAACCGGGCTGAGGTGACCGTCGACGAGGAGACCGAGGATTTTCCGCCCCGCCGCTTCAAGACGATCAACACAGGCACGCGCGATCCCGGCTTCCTCAATCCCGAGGACTACATCACCGGCACGAGCGTCAGCATCGAGCTGGTCGGCCGGTATCAGAAGGGCCGCGGCAGCGTGGATGAGTTCCTCGAGCTGACCGCTATCGCCAATCCACATGCCCGCATCACGTTCGTCCCGCCCAGCCGCGTCAGCGCGGACGAGGATGAAGACGGCCCGCTGGGCGACGCCCAGAAGGACGCCACGCCGGCTCAGGCTCTCACGCAGGAGGCGGCGCACACACCCGCTCCCGGCGCCGAGGCCCCCAACGACATCGATCCGACGATCACGACGATCGAGAAGGACGGCGTGATCTTCTTCCCCCGCGGTACCGATCAGTTGCCGCCGGAGACGCGCGAGATCCAGCCGCATCCCAAGGGCATCGAGTTCGGCATCCTCCTGCAGATGCTCAAGGACTACGAAGCCCACAACAAGACCGGCACGCTCTACAACTTCCTGCAGGAGCGTTTCAGCCGCGTCAGCTCCTCCAAGGCGGCTGAGTTCTGCCGCGGCATCGGCGTGCACACGCGCACCAAGTGCTCCGACATCACGCCCCAGCAGGCGGAAAAGCTCTTCAAGCTGTTCGAAGAAGCCAAGCTGCCCAACCCGCCGACCGACTGCCTGGCGCCCATCGGCATCCGCCAGCTTCAGGCTGGTCTGCTCAAAGGCGTGAAGGCCGAGTTCTACGCGGCTGAGACGCGCGAGCCGGCGGTCTACCGAGGTCGACCGTTCCTGGTTGAAGCCGCGATCGCCTACGGCGGCGAACTGCCAGCCGATCAGCCGGCACGCGTCATCCGCTTTGCCAACCGCGTGCCTCTGCTGTTCCAGCAATCCGCCTGCTCCAGCTTCAAAGCCTGCACGGAAACGAGCTGGCGCAACTATAACCTCTCGCAGCCGCGCGGTTCGCTGCCAGTGGGACCGCTGGTCATCATGATCCACCTGGCCAGCGTCTGGGTGCCGTTCACCAGCGAGTCGAAGGAAGCCATCGCCGACTACGACGAGATCCGCAAGGAGATGAAGCTGGCGCTGATGGTCTGCGGCCGCAAGCTCGGCACCTACCTCCGAAAGCGCCAGAAGATGAAGCGCGAAGCCGCCCGCCGCGACGTCTTCGAACGCTACATCGGCGAGATCGCCAAGGCCATCAACGCCATCAACGGCACCGATGCCGTCAAGCTGTACGACGCCCTGCTGGCTGAGGCCCGCAAGCGCACAGCCATCGCCGATGCCGAGCTCGACGAAGAAGGCCGCATGGTCAAGAAGGACGAGCACGAGGACCTCAAGGACGATGAGTCGGTTGTGCTGGTCGAGTCCCGCGCGGCTCATCTTCAGGAAGCGGCTGGCGACACCAGCGCCGAGCCAGAGGCTCCGTCCAACGGCGATCTTGTGAAGCTCAGCAGCCGCAGCAGGAAGCCCAAGCGCAAGGCAAAGCGAGACCGCGATGTCGAGTAACCTCGACGCTCAAAACGACTAACCGCAGACAATCACTGATAAACGCGGATGGGATTGAACGAGATCCGGAATCCGCAATCCAAAATCCGCAATACGACCCATGGCCAACAAGAAATCCACCACCGCAACGGCTGACCGCGTCAACAAGCGCATCCGCTCACGCGACAAGGAGACGCTGACGAAGATCGTCAAGCTCGCCGATCATGTCGCCACCAGCGCTTTCAAGGGCCGCGACATCAACATCGCCATCCCTACGCGCACGCGCTCCAACACCATCTGGAACCGCAAACGCGGCATCCTGCAGATGGGCGATGCCAAGGCCACGCGCGAGCTGTTCAACCTCAATCAGGCCAAGCAGTTCATGCAGACGATGCTGCACAGCAACAGCATCAAGGAGCTGATCGAAGCCGAGAAGACGCTCAGCCTCCGCGGTATGTTCTACAAGGGTCTGCACACCATCCAGGGCACGCGGGACGAAAAGACCTTCACCTCGCAGGACGAATCCGACGCCATCCTCGAAGACCTCGAGGTCTCGCTGGGCGCGCTGCGCGAAGAGCTGCACGTCTACGCCAAGAAGCGCGGCACGATGGTGGGCAACATTACGATTATCGACAGCGGCGACGAAATCGACTGCCGCCGCATGGGCTCGGGCGGCTACGCCGTGCCGTCGATCACCGAGCCGGATGTCATCCAGTTCAAGAAGTGCGAAGCCGACTTCGTCCTCCACGTCGAAAAGGACACGGTCTGGGGCCGCTTCAACGAAGACCGCTTCTGGGAGAAGCACAACTGCATCCTGACCGAAGGCTCCGGCCAGCCGCCGCGCGGCGTGCGCCGTCTTCTCCGCCGGCTGAACGAGGAACTCGGCCTGCCGATCTACTGCCTGCTCGATTGCGACCCCTGGGGGCACTACATCTACAGCGTGATCAAGCAGGGCTCGATCAGCCTGGCGTTCGAGTCCGAGCGCCTGGCCATCCCCGATGCCAAGTTCATCGGCATCCGCGCCAAGGACTACGAGGAATGCAAGCTCAGCGACGACGTCCAGATCGCCCTCAGCGACACCGACCGCAAGCGCGCCAATGAAATCCTCAACTACCCCTGGTTCCGCGACAACAAGGCGTGGAAAAAGGAAATCAATCACATGCTGTCCAACGGCTTCAAGATGGAAGTCGAATCGCTGATCACCAAGGACATCAGCTACGTGACAGAGGAATATGTCCCGACGCGGCTGAAGAAGAAGGATTGGCTGGATTGATCTGAATGGGTTGAAAAGGGGCTTCGATGGCTGCACGCTGATCCGCAAGGCCCCCACGCGCGCATGATCCGTAATCCGAGGCGCGAGCATCTTGCTCGCGTTTCGAAAGAGCGCGGGCGTAGTTCGTAGGGTCCGCTTCAGCGAACCGGTTACTCCGAGCGTACGGACGTCAGCAACTGCGAGCGACGCCCTTGCACCTCCAAACCCACATCCTCTCCGGCTGGGTGGTTGGGAATGCCTTCCTCTGCCGCCGCACGCCCCTCGAGGCCATCATGCCCCGCCTGGATCGCCAACAGATCGCCCTGCTGCCCGCAAGACGCCGCACATCAGGGGAGGGCCAGGAAGCGGGCTCATGAAGGCCTATGATCGCCGCCCTCCCCAAACCGCAAATGCAACTTAGCTGCATTTCTCTTGCCCACCGGCAGATGCATGACTATGCTTCCTGCCGGATCGGATGATGCGCATCGGAACGCTCCATCACCTGGCTGTCCTGGCACTGCTCGCCGTCTTCGGCGTCGTCCTGCCGACGCACCGGCACGGGCCAGCCGCATGGGCTGACGGCGCCGTCATCACCACCCAGGACACGGGCCTCTACCAGCCGGCATCCCACGACGACCAACCCGCCAGTTCGCACAATCATCACGACTGCCCCACCTGCCGCACGGCCACCGGCTTGACCAGCGCCTCGCCGCAGCCGATTTCCCTCGCGCCGCCCGCGCGTCACTTCGCTCGGACTGCCGACGACCAGCAACCCCCATCCGTCCTCACATACCTGCCCTTCAACAGCCGCGCGCCTCCGGCTGACTGATCCCATCTCCATCCCGCGATTTCCCCAAGCCAAGCCGCCCGCGCGCGGCATCGGCTCGGACATTCCTTCAGCCCTGCTATGAGGACGCAACATGCTTTCCCCCAGACTCTTGCGCTGCGCGTGCGCCAGCCGCGCCTTCACACTCGTCGAACTACTGGTCGTCATCGGCATCATCGCCCTGCTGATCGGCCTGCTCCTGCCGGCGCTGCATCGCGCACGTCAGGCGGCTCACACAGCCAACTGCCTCAGCAACCTTCGCAACATGCAGATCGCCCACTGGATGTACATCACCGAGAACAACGGCTATCTCGTCCAAGCTGGCCTGTCGCATGATCATCACGAGCATGACGGTGACGATGACCATGACGATCATGACCATGAAGACAGCCATCATGACGTCGCCTGGATCCACACGCTCGAGCGGTACTATGGCTCATCTTTGCTGCATCGCTGCCCCGCCGATGCCAGCCCGCACTGGCCCGGCGGAACGCCCCTGAACGGCGACACCTACCGCCGTACCAGCTACGGCATCAACAACTATCTCGATGTCCGTCTGTGCCCCGATGGTGGCCCCTACGTCAAGATCAACCAGGTCCGCAATCCCTCAGCCACCGTCCACTTCCTGGAGATGGCCTGGACAGGCGAATACGCAGCCGCTGACCATCCCCATGTCGAACACTGGGCCGGCGACAATCCCCCCGCCCGGGCGGCTGAGCATCTGCAGATCCACGCCCACGGCGGCCAGCCTGCCACCTGGGGCGCCGTCGCCAACTACGGCTTCCTCGACGGCCATGCCGAGACGTTGCGCTTCGAGCAGGTCTACCGCGACGCCTACAACAACCGCTTCAACCCAGCCGTCGCGAAGTGACCGACAGCTCACGCCCACGCAACGCACGGGCGGGCGGCTCCGCGCCTCAGGGCACGGTCACCCCCGCCCGTGCGCCGACGAAAAAAAAGAAGGCACGAGCGAACTCGCCCGTGCCACAAGTCACCAAGTCAACCCTGTCTGATCTCTAAGTCTTTGCGATCTTTACACCACCCACTCTTCGCGCCCCCCTTCGCGATCTCGCGCCTTCGTGGGCGCCGCTCAGGGAGCAGGGATCAGCGATCCAACGTCGCCGACGCGCTCGCCCCATCGCTGGGACGCAGCACCTCATCCAGCCGCAGGTCGATCCACGCCTGGTTCGCATCGACCCGACCATACCGCTCGTAGACATGCTGCAGGTTCGCCAACTTCGTCTGCACCGGCGCCTCAAACCCGCGCCAGTTGTGGGGCTGGCCCCAGCGGACTTCCGTGTCATACCGCGTATGCAGCACGATGTGCGCCTGGTTCGGATGCTCGCGACCGGCGTAGTTGCTCACATCCACACGCACGATCTCGTGCGCGTACGGCTTGTCGTGGAGCATCCTGACCATCCACAGCCCAGCCTGCAGGTCGTCGCCCGGCCAGCGATGCCCCGGCAGCGGCGGCTTGCGGGAAACACCCTCGACCACCCGTAGGATCAGCCGGCCATCGTCACTGTAGATCAGCCGCGGCAGCTCGTCCGGCTTGAAGAACTCCGGCAGGACCGTCGCCTCGCCGTCGACCAGCACGTAGTAGTCGTCAAACTCCACCAGCGCAATGGGCGCCCGGAACTCGCAATCGACTTCCAGCGTGTCGCCCGGGGCGTTGCGGAACACCCGGCGCACCTGACGGACCTGCCGCACCCACGGATTGTGCCGAAGCTGCAGGGCGCAATCCTCCAGCATCTGCCGGTCCAGGGCCGAATGCCCAACGGGCGGACGGATGCTGTTGATGATCTTGGCTGCCAGGTAATCCGTCATCCAGACGGGCCGGTTCAGCAGGACCACCTGCGGCGGCTGGGGCGAATAGGCATATTCCGCCCGCACCAGCCGCTGAAGCTGCATATACCCCGCCACTCCACCCGCGATCAGGGCCAGCGTAACCACGGCCTTGATCGCCAGGATCCGCACGGCGCGGACACGCTCAGGGTTGCGAGGGGTCTTTACAGCGGCAGGTTTCGACTTCTTACGGGCCATAATGCCTTGTCTTTATCGGACGAATCAGGGTGCCGACTCAAGGCGAAAGCCTGTTCGTGCAAAAGTTCGATAACTACCCAGCCAGCCGTAAGTTACCCTCACCCGGCTGCCCCGCCCTGCCGGAGGCGCAAGACATGCAATCCCCCCACAAAAAATATGCAGCCGCCGCCCGCACATCGCCGTCCGCCCGTCGGGCGATAGCGCGCCATCGCAACGGGCGCGCGGCAGCGGCTTGATCCAATCGCCTACTTGAGGAACAGCTCGATGACCGGAACCGTCACATCGGGCTTCTGCACGGGCAGTGTCAGCGTCAGCACCGGCTCGGTGGCTGTGTCCCCGCCGTAGCCCTGCTGCCAGCCTTCCAGGCCACGCATCGGGATCTCCGACGCGTCGTTCAGCAGTTGTGCATACTCCACCCGCTCCAGATACGCCCGCCCCTCCAGGTGCAGATGCTTGAACGGCCAGGCGAACACATGCACATACAGCCGGTTTGTCGCAGGGTTGTAGGTCAGCCGACAATCCTGCGGCGCCTTGAACTCTTCCGGCGCTTCGCCGCAGCCGTAGATACTGCGGCTGTGATGGTGCATCCACCGGCCAATCCCCGCCAGCCGATCCAGCGCCCGCTGATCAAACTCACCTCGCCCCGTCGGCCCGACGTTCAGCAGCAGATTGCCACCCTTGCTGACGGTGTCGACCAGCATCTGCACAAGCTGATCCAGGCTCTTCCAGCTCGTCTCATCACGGTGGTAGCCCCACGAGCCGCTGAAAGTCTGGCACGCTTCCCACACGACCTTCTGGCCATTGACGGTGATCGCCTTGCGCGGCTGAAACTGCTCGGGCGTCTTGATGTCGGCCACGTCCGGCAAATTCAGGCGATCGTTGAGGATGACTTCGGGCGCCAGCTCGCGGATCATCTTCACGAGCTCCTCACTCTTCCAGTCATCCCGCCCCTTGCCGAACAGCGGCCCCCGCGGATCGGGATAGCTGAAGTCGAACCACAGGATGTCGACCGGCGCAAACTCCGTCAGCAGTTCGCGCGTCTGATTGTGCAGATACTCGGCATACTTCGCCTGATCGCGGCCCTTGTTCAGTTCCTCTCGCTTCTGCGGATCGTTTCGGTACGGCCCCTTGGAGTCATCCAGCACATACTGCGGATGATGCCAGTCCAGCAGCGAATGGTAGAACCCGGTCCGCAGTCCCCGCGAACGGAAGGCATCGACCATCGGCCGAAGCAGGTCGCGCCCTGCGGGCGTGTTCGTCGCCTTGTAGTCGGTGTATTTGCTGTCCCAAAGGCAGAACCCTTCATGGTGCTTCGTGGTCACCACGAAGTACTTCATGCCAGCGTTGGCAGCCGCATCGGCCCATGACTCAGGGTTGTACAGGTCCGGGTCAAAGTGCTTGAAGTACCGCCGCTCGTACTCCTCGACCGGGATCTCCTCCCGGTGCTGCAGCCACTCATGCCGCGCCCCCAGGGCATACAGCCCCCAGTGGATGAACAGCCCGAACCGATCCCGCGTGAACCACGACGTGTTGCCTTTGCTCATGATGGGCTATCCTGCCGTGTGCAAACGATTTTGCAAGTGCGGTGCCCCCCGCCATGCCGCTGTGTGCGATCCTCCAACCAAAGGCTCGGTCCGCGCACGACAGAAGCACCGCTGCCAACCAGGGGTTGGCGCGGCGCGTAGATCAGTGTGAGTCTTGGGAAAAGGCAGACCAGAGGCGGGCGAACAGCACAATCGAAGGCTGCCGGCGGCAAACTGCCGGGCCGCAACCCTACGCCTGGGCAGCTTCCGGCTGATAGTTCCGCTTCGGGGGCTTGACGACCAAGCCGTTGCGGATCGCCTTCGTGCTGACCTTGATCCGCACGACCCGACCATCCACCAGCGCCCGAACACGCTGGATGTTCGGCCGGAACTTGCGACGCGTGATCCCCGTCACCTTCGTGCCGACGCCGCCAAGGTACTTGGCCTTGCCGCGGTGCGTGACCTGCTTGCCAAAGCTCGTCTTCCTACCTGTGAAGTAACATACGCGGGGCATTGGATTTACCTCTGTTTCGCCTCGTCTGGATGCCGTTGTGGCAAGTCGTGCATCTTAGGCATTGCACCCCTTCGATGCAAGTCAACCGAATACAGCACTTGTTTGCCCGACGCCTTCACAAACGCCCCCCAAGCCGATAAGATGCGCCGCTCGCAGCGATCGGAATCGTTGTTCCGACGCTGCGTTGCGTCATTTAGGAAGCACGCAGTCTAACGAGATATCGCCGAGGAAGACATGGCCGAGCAAGATACCGCCACCGCCGTCCAGGAAGAGGAATTCGTCTACAACATCAGGATCGAGGACGCCGGTCCCGCCACAAAGAAGGTCTCGGTCGAAATCCCCGAGGATCGCATCAAGGCCGTCCTCGAGGAGCAGTTCAAGGACCTGAAGCGCGAAGCCATCATCCCCGGCTTCCGCGCCGGCCGTGCCCCGCGCAGGCTCATCGAGAAGCGCTTCGCTCCCGACGTCAAGGAGCAGGTTCGCCGCCAGCTCCTCAGCGAAAGCTATGAGCAGGCCCTCGAAAAGCACGACCTGAAGGTCATCGGCGAGCCCGAGTTCGAGAACCCCGAGAACATCAAGCTCCCCGAGAGCGGCGCGTTCAGCTACTCGTTCACCGTCGAAGTCCAGCCCGACATCAAGCTGCCCGACTTCTCGACCCTCACCGTCAAGAAGCCCAAGATCGAGGTGACCGAGCAGAACGTCGACCAGGCGATGAAGAACCTCTGCGAGCAGCAGGGAACGCTCGTCCCGGTCGAGGATCGCGGCGTGCAGGACGGCGACTACATCCGTGCCGACGTGCATGTGAAGCTCGGCGATGAGCAGATCATCCACCAGCACGACGCGCAGCTCGTCGCCCGCGCCGGCCGCATCGCCGGCATCCAGATCGACGACTTCCAGGACAAGCTGCGCGACGCCAAGCCGGATGAAACGCGCACCTTCACCGTCCATGCCCCCGAGACGCATCCCGACGAGCGCATCCGCGACAAGGACGTGCAGATCGAGGTCACGGTCAAGCAGATCCGCAAGCTCGAGCCCGCGGAGATCAACGACGTCTTCCTCGACTCGCTCGGCTTTACCACCGAGCAGGAGCTCCGCGACGCCCTTCGCGAGCAGCTCGTCGAGCGGATCGAGCAGGACATCCGCGCCACGATGCGGGAGCAGGTCAACCGCTTCCTGCTGGACAACATCCAGTTCGAGCTGCCCGCCAAGCTGACCGAGCGCCAGAGCGAGCGCGTCATCCAGCGGCGCACGATCGACCTGATGCTCCGCGGCATGCCGCGTGAGGAGATCGAGAAGAACACCGAGCAGATCCGTTCGGGCGCTTCCGAGGAGGCCCAGCGCGAGCTCAAGCTGTTCTTCATCCTGCAGAAGGTCGCTGAAGAGCAGAATGTTGAAGTCAGCGAGGCTGAGCTTAACGGCCACATCGCGATGCTGGCCGCCCAGCGTGGCCGCCGGCCCGAGAAGCTCAAGCAGGAGATGCAGGCTGACGGCAGCCTCGCCAACCTGTACGTCCAGCTCCGCGAGCAGCGTGCGGTTGACAAGATCATCGAGCAGGCGAAGGTCGAAGAGGTCGAGCCGCCGGCTGCCGAGAAGCAGTAAAACCGGATTGCCCGAATCGCGGAGGCATCGCAGCATCCCTCGACGGCACAGCGCTGACCCGCACCTGATCGGTGCTGGCGACAGCGTGCCGGTTTCCCTCGGGTTGCGACGGTGTCTCCGCGATTCATTACCCCCACGCCCATGGCCCAGAAGATCAACGCCCCCCGCGGCTTTGAGGACATCCTTCCCGACGTGTCGTGGAAGTGGCAGGTCCTCGAGCGCATCGCACGCGAGGTGGCGGAGCTGTATCACTTTCGCGAGATCCGCACGCCCATCGTCGAGTACACGGATCTGTTCCACCGCGGCGTCGGCGAGACGACCGACATCGTCACCAAGGAAACCTTCACCTTCACCGATCGCGGTGGCGAATCGCTGACGCTCCGCCCCGAAGGCACAGCCGGGGTCGTGCGGGCGGCCATCGAAAACAATCTGATCGCCCTGGAGGGCAGCCGGGCCAAGGTCTTCTACATCGGCCCCAACTTCCGCTACGAACGGCCGCAGAAAGGCCGCCTCCGCCAGCACCACCAGTTCGGCGTCGAGGCCTTCGGCATTGCCGAGCCGGAGCAGGATGTCGAGTGCATCCAGCTCCAGATGGATTTCTACAGCCGATGCGGCGTGAAGGACCTGGAGCTCCAGGTCAACAGCCTCGGCGACGCCGAGAGCAAGCGCCGCTATCGCGATGCGCTGGTGGCGTTCCTCACGCCCAAGCGCGATCAGCTCAGCGAAGACTCCCAGCGGCGGCTGGAGACCAATCCGCTACGCATCCTCGATTCCAAGGATCCGCGCGATCAGCAAGCCACCGCTGGCGCGCCGCCAGCGTATGAGCATTTGTCCGATCGCTCGAAGGCACACTTCGAGCGCGTGCAGGCCCTGCTCAGCCGCGCGGGTGTACCCTTCCGCGTGAATCCCAACCTCGTGCGCGGCTTCGACTACTACACCGAGACGCTGTGGGAAGTGACCGCCGGCGGTTTGGGGTCGCAGAACGCCCTGGGCGGCGGCGGGCGGTATGACAATCTCGTCGAGCAGCTTGGCGGCCGGCCGACACCGGGCGTCGGCTTCGGGTCGGGCCTGGAGCGTCTGCTGATCGCCCTGGAAGCCCAGCAGGTGCAGCTTCCGCGCACCGCCAAGCCGCTGCTGTACCTGGCCAGCCAGAGCCCCGCAGCCCGCGAGGCCAACCTCGACCTGATCCGCCAGCTCCGCCAGGCCGGCTATGCCTGCGAGCTGGACCCCTCTGGCCGCTCAATGAAGGCCCAGTTCAAGCAAGCCGATCGCGAGAAGGCGACACTCTGCCTCATCACAGGCGACAGCGAACTGGCTGAGCAGAAGATCACCATCAAGAACCTCACCACTGGCGAGCAGACGACCATTGATCGCGCCCGCCTGCTGGACGAACTCCCGCGGCTCCTCGCGGGGGCGTGACGCCCCCCTCCCACCCAGCTTGCCGACGAACCCGAACGCGTCCTCGGCGAGACCTTCGACGCCATGATGCGTGGCGACGTGGATGGCACGCGCGATCCAGGAGACGATGATTGCTGCCGCGCGGGGCGGCTCCTGAGCTTCATACTGCCGTCGAGCAACGTCTCGGTCAGGAGGCTGGTGCGAAGATCGATCAGACCAGCCTCTTCCCGAAAGATATCCTCGCTTCAGGTGGCTAGTTGAAATGAAAAACGCGGGCGAAGACGCCCGCGTTTTCGTTTGCCAATAGTCGGTTGGGAACGACAGGATCAACCCGGCGCCGGCAGCGGACCGCCGCCGAGATGGACATCCGGTTCGGCGTCGGTGGGCGTGGGGGCGATCGTCGTCGCCGGCTTGGCCTGCTCCTTTTCGATCAGGTCGGAGACCGTCGGCCGGGTGAGGTTCTCGCCCTTCATGATCCGGTCGATGTCGCTGCTGTCGAGCGTCTCGTACTTGAGCAGCGCCTTGGCCAGCGCCTCGATCTTGTCGCGGTTGGCTTCCAGCAGCTCGCGGGTCTCCTGGTAGAGCGTGTCGATGAGCTTCTTGACCTCCTCATCGATCGCCCGAGCCGTTTCTTCGGAGTATTCGCGGCCCTCGCCGAAGCCGCCGAACATGTTCGGCCGGCTGTCGTCGTCGCCGTAGTAGATGAATCCGAGGCGCTCGTTCATGCCCCACTCGCGAACCATACGGCGGGCAATGCCCGTAGCCTGGCGAATGTCGCCGATCGCGCCGGTGTTGACGTCGCCGCAGAACATCTCCTCCGCGATGCGCCCGCCAAAGCAGGTCTTCATCGTGGCGATGCACCACCTGCGCGACAGGTTCTGGCGGTCGCGCTCCGGCAGGCTCATCGTTGCCCCGCCGTAGTTGCCGCGGGGGATGATGGTGACCTTGTGGATCGGGTCGGCGTCTTTCGTCAGGTACTGCACGACGGCATGGCCGGCTTCGTGGTAAGCCGTCGCGATCTTTTCCTTCTCGTCGATGACGCGGCTCTTGCGGGCGCGGCCCCAGCGGACCTTGTCGCGCGCTTCTTCCAGGTCATCCTGCTCGATGTACTCCTTGCCGGCGAGCGTTGCCGCCAGAGCCGCCTCGTTGATGATGGCAGCCAGATCGGCGCCGCTGAACCCGGGGGTCGCCCGAGCCAGACGCAGCAGGTCGACATTCGGCCCGAGCTTCACCTTGCGGCTGTGCACCTTGAGGATGTCGACGCGCCCTTTCACGTCGGGCAGGGGCACATAGATCTGGCGATCGAAGCGCCCCGGACGCGTCAGCGCCGGGTCGAGCACGTCCACGCGGTTGGTCGCGGCGCAGACGATGACCTGATCGTTGGTGTCGAAGCCGTCCATCTCGACCAGGATGGCGTTGAGCGTCTGCTCGCGCTCGTCGTGCCCGCCCGAGCTGAAGCCCGAGCCGCGGCGACGGCCAACGGCATCGATTTCATCCAGGAAGATGATGCACGGCGAGTTGTCCTTGGCCTGCTTGAACAGGTCGCGCACGCGGCTGGCGCCGACGCCGACGAACATCTCGACGAAGTCTGAACCGGAGATCGAGAAGAACGGCACGTCCGCTTCGCCGGCGATGGCCTTGGCCAGCAGGGTCTTGCCTGTGCCCGGATCGCCAACCAGCAGCACGCCGCGCGGGATGCGGCCGCCGAGGCGCTGGAACTTCTTGGGGTTCTTGAGGAACTCCACGATCTCCATCACCTCTTCCTTGGCTTCCTCGATGCCGGCGACGTCGTCGAAGGTGACGTTGGTATGCTCCTTGGCTGTGACCTTGTGGCGCGATCGGCCGAAGTTGCCGAGCATGCCGCCGGCTCCGGCGGAGTTGCGAAGCTGGCGGAAGACAAAGAACCAGATGAACCCGAAGATCAGGATCCACGGGATCAACGGAACGAGGATATTGATGAAGAGGTTGGAGCTTTCGCGGACCTCGATGCTGGCTGTGCCGGCCATCTCGCGGATCCAGCCCATCGTCTCTTCGCCGATGGTCGGATTGGTGACCAGGCGCACGCGGTAATGCGTCGGCTCTTTGCCCTCGGCTGTGGGACGCAGTTCGCCATGGGCGATGTTGCCCTCGATAACGATGGTCGCCACCTCGCCGGCTTCGAGCTTGGCGCGGAACTCGCTGTAGTTGATCTCCTTGGGGCCGTGTCCTGACTTGTTGAGCAGCAGGAACAGCATGATCGCCAAGCCGACGAACAGGACCCACCCAAACAGGCCCCTGCCGAAGCGCATTCCGCCATTGGGCACCGGTCGGCCGGGCTTACGGTTGGGTCGATCGGGACGTTGTTCAGCCATAGGACTTCCTTGGAACTTCTGTCTGGCGCGGTTGCGAGGGGCCTGTTGGATCTTTGGGCTGCCGATGGCGCAGCAACTCCCCAAATATACGCCAGAACCTATGATAAGTGCAGGCGGGATCTCAATTCCAGCGAGAAACTGGCCCTGAAGAGCCTACCAGTCGGCTTCCAGCTCCCGCACGATCGCCACAGCCAGCTCATCTATCGCATCCAGCCGGCCGGCGGTACGGCCTTCGCCGAGCGTGGGATAATAGGCCCCCGTTTGCTCAAAGGCCTCCTGGCGCTTGAGAACTTCGCCCGTCCGCAGGTCCTTCCAGGTGAAGTTCACCGTGATCACAAACAATTGCTCCTGCGGCAGGGTCGAGCGGCGGTCCCGGCTGACCATCTGCTGGCTGACGCGAACGATCTCCCCTTCAAGAATGGTATCGGCACGGGACTGGTCGACGACTTTGTACGGCGTGCGGAGTTCGATCTGCTGGATGACAGCCTGGGTAAGCTGGAGCTCAACCCCCCGCTCGAAGGACTTACTGGTAAAGATCGGCACGGCGACCGTCTGGATGTCCTGGCGGTACAGCGACTGCCAGCGGTAGTCGCGGCCGGCACACCCGGCTGCGATAATCGTCACCAGCAGGAGCGCCAGCGTCCGGATGGTGATCCGGACGGTCCGCGGGGATGGGATAGGTGGCATGATCGATGTCATCAGCTCACGGGTTCCTGGGCTGCGGCGGACGGAGCCGCAGGCTCGCGTGCCTCGGCTGGCAAATCCTCAAGCCGCTGGCGGGCGATCGCCGCCTCTTCACTGTTGGGATACGCCTTCAGCACATACCGGTAGTAATAACCCGCAGCCGCGTCCTCGTGGGTCCGCTCGTAGAACTCGGCCGTCACGAGCAGCTTCCGCGCTAAGGTGCGGTCGATCCGCTCGATGAACTGCGGAAGGTTCTCCTCCTCCGCCAGGGCCGGATACTGCGCGATCAGCTCGATGAGCTGCGTGCGGGCATCCAGCAACGGCGTGGCGTCAAACCGCAGGCCGCGGAACTGGGCATAGTTGGCAAACGCCTGCCGCAGGCGGGCCCGCGCCACCAGCGGACTGCGCGGATAGGACCGCACGTAAGCGGCATAGGCGTCCTCAGCCAAGTCAAACTGCGCCTCAGCGTAGTAATAGTCGGCTGTGCGGAGCAGCGACTTTTCTGCCAGCGGCGACCCCGGCGACCGCTGCTGGATGCGGAAGAGCATCTCGATCGCAAAGTCATCCCCGCGGAGCATCGGGATGCCCAGGAAACGCATCTTGTAGCCGCGGAGGAACTCATCGGCGATGTCATACTGCCGCTGCAGCGCGCGGTAGAACAGCGGGCTGTCGGGATGGAAGTCCATCAACTCATCGAGATGATAGAAGGCGCGGATGCGATCGCCGTACTGGAAGTATGCTTCAGCCAGGAGGAACAGACCGCGATCGCGCAGCGGGCTGATCTGGCCCTGAGGCGAGTTCAGCCAGCGGACGAGCACCGCCTTGGCGGCCTTGCCGCGATGGCGCTGCAGCAACTCTTCAGCACGCTGCAGTTCGGGAACCTCCTCGACCGGCGGCCGCTGAGGGGCCGCCTGGTCCACGGGCTGCCATTGGCCGCCGTGCAATTCCCACGCCTGCGGCTCGGCTGCCAGCGCAGCCGTCGCCAGGACAAGCACCATCCCTGGAATGAGCGATCGCCTCATGGCAAAGGATTGTAGAGACCGCCGCAGCCGGAACAAGGGCGCAGGATGCGCCCCACCTCCCCCCGGGGAATCCTTGCCGCCCTCGTCTGGCCATCGGCCGGCCAGTATGCTCATGCCCGTGACGCGACGCGTGCGCTTCGGGCTGTGGGTCGGACTGGTCGCGCTGATCCTGATGGGTCAGCCGGTGTGGATGGCAATGCTGCGCGGTCCGCGCGTGCTCGATCACGACGCCCTGCTGATCGGCGGACACCTGCTGTTCACCGCCGCCCTTGCCGCGATGCTCCTGTTGCTGCGGACGACGCCGGGAGATGCAATCCGCCTGAAGCCGGTCATCAGCCGGGCGATCATCCTCATCGGCGCCGTCATCCTGCAGGGCGCGGCGATCGTGCTGCTGTGGCCGGGCCTGAGCGATGACCTGGTGCGCTATCGCCTGGAAGGCCGGATGTGGCTGGACGGCGTATCCCCCTACGCCACATCGCCAGCCGACTACATGGCGTCGCATCCGCAGGCTGTCGACGGGATCGATCGGACAATCACCTATGCGCAGATGCAGACGATCTATCCGCCCGTGGCACAGGCGATGTTCACGGCTGGGCGGTGGATCGAGCAGGTCGTTGCGACGACGCTGCAAGCCGAACCGCCAGCCGAGACTGCGGCTTCGTGGCGGGAACTGCTGGGCGCTTTGCCGGGGTGGCGGCGCGGGCTGGTGTTTCGCGTGATGCTCGGAGCGACGGCGATCGCGGCGACGGCTGTGCTGCTGCGGCTGCTTCAGGCGCACGGACGAAGCCCGTGGTATGCAGCCCTGGCGGCGTGGCATCCGCTGACGATCGTCGAATGCGGCGGCATGGGGCATGTCGATGTGCTGGGAGTCGCGCTGATCCTGGCCGCCATGCTGGATGCGCTGCGGTCACGCGCGAGGACCGCCGGCGTGCTGCTGGGGCTGGCGATGGCGGTCAAACCGCAGGCGGCGCTGCTGTTGCCGTTCCTGTGGCGACAGACATGGGAAAGCCGGCGGGCCAGCCGATGGGCGCTGCCCCTCGCGGCGATCGGCGTAGCGGGTGTTTTGTACGCCGCCGCATTGATCTACCAATCCGGCTACACTGGCTGGTCGCACACGACCGCCACCTACAGCCGCCATTGGGAGGCCAATGGCTCGATCTACGAGCTGCTGAAATGGTCGATCGGCCGGGATGACGACCATCAGATCGTCCTGGCCAAGCGGATCGCGCGATCGATCCCGCCTGTGATTGTGCTGATCACAGGCGTACTGCTTTGGCGCCGCGGGGCTGCACCATCGACGGCCATGTACGCGCTGAACCTGGCCCTGCTGTTGCCGTCGGCGACGGTCTATCCCTGGTATCTGCTGTGGATGCTGTGGATGATCCCCCTGCTGCAGCCGCCGGCTGGTTGGTCGGGGCTGATCTGGTCGGGCACGGTTGCGATCAGCTATCTGCTGTGGCATCAGCCGACATGGAACCTGCCGGCGTGGGCGTCGGTGGCGGAGTATACCCCAGTCTATGTCGTCGTCGCCGCCGAAGGCGCGATCGCTTTGCGAGGGCGGAGCGATCGGAGCCCGCAGTTGCGAGTTGCCAGTTGTTAGTTGCCCGTGGTCGGCCTCACCTGGCCGCTATCTCTTCATCGCTCCGTCGCTCTTCCCCACTTCGTCTCTCCCTCTATTCCCCGTCGCACAATCCATACCGCACGAGCGCCGCATACACGCCATGATCGTTGTTGGATGGCGCGACCCAGTGCGCCACGCGCTTGACGACCTTGTGGGCGTTGTCCATCGCGATGGCGACGCCCGACGCCTGCAGCATGCCGACATCGTTGGGCGCATCGCCGATGGCCATGACCTGTGACATCGGGATGTCGTAGATCTTGGCGACCTTCTGCAGGGCGACGGCTTTGCTGACGCGGCGATCCATGATCTGGAGCATGTGATCGTCGGTGCGCATCAGCGAGATGTGGCCCTGGAAGCTCTCAGCGATGAGCGGCTCGAGGCGGCTCATGATGCGCGGCTCGCCCAGCAGCAGCAGCTTGGTGATCGGCTGATTGCAGAACGTCTCCAGCGGCGCGATCACGTCGGGCTTGAAGAGCTTTCCAGTCTCGGTATTGAAGTGCTCGTCGTGATAGTCGGTGTACCAGCGGTCGAGGATCTCGCAGGTGACGAGTGTCTCCTCGAACATGTCGCGGGCGACTTCGATGATCTGCCGGACGATGGCTGGGCTCATCGGGCGATGGAAGATCACCTCGTTTTTCGGCTCGTCCCAGATGAGGGCGCCGTTGTAGTTGATCTGCAGCGTCTGCAAGCCAAGCATGCGGTAGATCGGCCGGACGCTGCGCGGCGGCCGGGCCGAGGCGATGACGACCTTCACATCGCGCCGCTGCAGCGCGCAAAGCGCCCGAGCCGTTCGGCTGCTGATCTGCTTGCTGTCGGTCAGCAACGTACCGTCGAGGTCGATGGCGACGAGGCGGATAGCCGGTGGATCCGCCAGCGGCTGGGGCGGCGATGCGGATCGCGTTGGGCTGTTGGTACGGCTCACGGCTGGGGAGTGTATCGGCGTGTGCGCATGGGGCAACAGGAAGAAATGCGGAAACCGGGATGATGGATGTGGAACAGGTCGCAGCGCTTGGCGCGGGACCGCGTTGGCTGTCTGATGGGCGGGCGATGGAGCTTCCTTATCTGATTCGTGACTTTGCGGGCATCGGCGGCAAGATCAAGCAGCGGCCGGAGGACTTTTTCGTGCAGGAACTGCCGCTGTACGAGCCCAGCGGTGAGGGTGAGCACCTGTATGTCGAAATCCAGAAGGTCAAGCTGAGCACGTTTGAAGCCGTCAACCGTCTGGCGCGGGCGTGCGGGGTTTCGCCACACGATATCGGCTATGCCGGGATGAAGGACACGTTCGCGGTGACGCGGCAGATCTTTTCGATCCGCGGCGTCGATGAGCAGCGGCTTGCCAACGTGGAGCTGCCTGGCATGCAGGTGCTGTGGGCGATGCGGCATGGCAACAAGCTTCGCCTGGGGCATCTGGCCGCTAATCGCTTTGCCATCCGCATCCGCGACGTTCAGCCGACGGATGTCGTGCGTCTGCGGCCGGTCTTTGCGCGCCTGGAGCAGACGGGCATCCCCAACTACTTCGGCCCGCAGCGGTTCGGACGACGTGGGGATAATGCCATCCTCGGCGAGGCACTTGTCCGGGGCGACGATCAGCGGCTGCTGGATCAGCTCCTGGGCGCGCCGCAGGCGGCTGTGGATGACGAGCAGTCCCTGGAGGCGCGGATGGCGTATGTGGAGGGGGATTTTGAGAAATCCCTGTCGCTGTGGCCGCGGCATTGTGGGCTGGAGCGGAACGTGCTGTCGCGGCTGATGAAAAATGGCCCACAGGCTGCCGTCCGGTCCATTGACCGGCGGATCCGAGAGCTGTGGGTGACGGCGTTGCAGTCGGCCCTGTTCAACGAAGTCGTGGCGGAGCGGATCGAGACGCTCGATCGCCTGCTGGACGGGGATGTCGCAATGAAGCATGCCAATGGGGCCTGCTTCGCCGTGGAAGACCCTGCCAAAGAGCAGCCGCGGGTTGATGCCTGGGAGATCAGCCCAACCGGGCCCATGCTCGGCTATCGCATGATGGCTGCCACGGGGCAGGCTGGGGCGATCGAGCAGGCGGTCTTCGACCGGCATCAGCTCCGCCCCGAATCGTTCAGCGGCGACACAGGCGCCCGCGCCCGGGGCGAACGCCGCCCGCTCCGCATCCGCCCCACCGATTGCCAGCTCTCAGCCGGCGTCGACGAGCATGGCGCGCATATCACCGTTGCCTTCACCCTGCCGCCGGGGGCCTTCGCGACGACGCTCCTTCGCGAAATCATGCGGAATGATCCGGCTGAGTAGGTCTCCGGCTTGGCTTGAAACCACGGAGGCACAGAGACACGGAGGAAAATGCCGCAACATCCTGCAACATCGGAGCCTGTGTGCTGACCTGCCGACTCGGCAACTTTTTCTATAAGTTGTTTGTTCTCAATGACTTCGCCGCTTCCTGTGCGTCTCTGGAGTGAAACTTCCCCCTAACCGTGCCCCATGAAAGCTGTCCTGTAAACCGGCGTGATGCCGATAAGGTTTTCATATCGCCGCCGGCGCGGACGAACCGCACACGGGAGGCGATGTGATGTTCAGTACATGGAGCCTTCCTCTTGCCGCGTCCGATAACAGTCCGCATCAAACGCCTGCCGGACGGCGAAGGTCTGCCCCTGCCCTCACGCATGAGCGCTGAGGCTGCCGGGTTCGACCTCCCGGCGGCTGTGACCGAACCGGTCGTCATCCAGCCGGGAGAGATCCGCCTGATCCCCTGCGGATTCGCCATGGCCGTCCCCCCGGGATATGAAGCCCAGGTCCGCCCTCGCAGCGGCTTGGCCAGCAAGTTCGGGATCACCCTGATCAATACGCCCGGAACGATCGACAGCGACTATCGCGGCGAAGTGCATGTGCCGGTGATCAACCTCGGCAAAGCGCCCTTCACCGTCGAACGCGGCACCCGGATCGCACAGATGCTCATCGCCCCCGTCCCATCCGTGAAGATGATCGAGGTCGATGAGTTGGACGAAACGTCCCGAGGCGCAGGTGGCTTCGGCCACACCGGGCACTGAGGAGAGGTCATTGGTCACTTGTCACCGGTCCATCGCAGCGCGCCGCTCAAAGACGGGCGCTGTCGAATGATCAGGAACAAAACGCCAAACAACAAAACACGAATTCACCCATGCGTGACAAAAGCTGGCAACGTGCACTCCTGTTTGTCGGGATCGGCGCCTGGATCTTCCTGATCCTGGCGATCGGCAGCTTCCATCCGGATGACTGGCCCAGCCATCGTGTCTTCCCGCATCCGCCGACACACAACCTGTGCGGCAAGGTCGGCGCACTGATCGCGTATCACCTGTTCGCCGCCATCGGCCAGGGCGTGTTCCCGATGCTCTTCTTCTCCGGGATCTGCCTGGCCCTGGTGCTGTTCCGCAATCCGGTGAGCGATGTCTGGCTGCGCGGAATTGGGCTGGTCCTGTTGACGATCGCGTTTGCCGCGATCATCCACAGCATCAGGCCCGGATCGCCCAACGGCTTCCCCGAGGGTCAGGGCGGCATCGTCGGCATCGGTATCGCGAATCTGCTTCAGCCGCACTTCAACGTCGTCGGCACGCGGCTGATCCTGCTGATTGGCATCCTCGTCGGGTTGCTGCTGGCAGCCGATGACCTGGTGCTGCGCACGCCGGCCCTGGTCGGCAGCGCCGTCAACAACCTCCGCACCCGTACACCCAAGATCAACTGGGACTTCATCACCATCCCTCGCCTGCCGTCGCTGCCCCGCTTTGTGACGCGCGACGCCGTCGCTGCGCGGCCGGCAAAGAAAAAGCCCGCCACCAAGGCCGCCCAGGTGGAGGAAGAAGACGAAGAAATCGACGAAGCCGACACCGAAGAAGCAGCTTCGCCGATCATCCCCGTGTCGCGTCGCAGCGAGCGCGACAAGCTCGCCGAGCGCATGCACATCGACCCGCCCGAGCCCGTCAACACGGACGAGGACGCGGATGTCGAAGCCGAGCCCGACGACGAGGAGATCGAGCTGTCCTACGAGGACGACGAAGCCCCGCCTGTCGAAGATACGGTTTACAGCGACGAGGACGCCCCCGAGCCCTCCGAGCCGGTGGAGATCCCGCCGCCCGAGCAGCAGGTTGTGCCCCCGCCACCGAAGAACGACATCGTCGTCAAGCTGCCAGCCATGGTACGCCCGCGGCAGTCGGCTCCCCCGCCGCCGAAGGAGCTGGGCGAGTACCACCTGCCCAACTGGGACGCTCTGGCCGACGCCGAGCACGGCTATGCCGAATCGCAGGAAAAGTACGTCCGCGAGAAGGCTGCCATCCTCGAGCAGGCGCTCAAGGAGTTCGACATCGACGCCAGCGTCGTCGAGATCGATACCGGCCCGGTCATCACGATGTACGAAATCAGCCTCGCGCCGGGCATCAAGGTTTCGGCGATCACCGCGCTCAGCAACGACATCATGCGCGCCCTCAAGGCGGAGAGCGTCCGCATTGTTGCGCCCGTGCCGGGCAAGAACACCGTCGGTATCGAGGTGCCCAACGAGCAGAAGGAAAAGGTCCGCCTCAAGGAACTCATGCAGGCCGCCCCGCCGGATCTGATGAAGGAAGGCGGCATCCCGATCTTCCTCGGCAAGGACGCCAGCGGCGAGCCGCTCATCACCGACCTGACCAAGATGCCCCACTGCCTCATCGCCGGCACCACCGGCTCGGGCAAGTCGGTCTGCATCAACACCATCATCATGTCCATCATGTACACCCAGCGGCCGGACATGGTGAAGCTGATCCTGGTCGACCCCAAGGTCGTGGAAATGGCGCCGTTCAAGGAGATCCCACACCTGATGTGCCCCGTCATCAACGACGCCGCCCGCGCCACCAGCGTGCTGGAGTGGGCCTGCCAGAAGATGGACGAGCGCTACGAGTTCCTCGCCGAAGCCGGCGTGCGAAACATCAAGGGATATAACAGCCTGACGCAGGAGGAGCTGATCGAGCGCTTCAACCCCTCGACCCCCGAGGAAGAAGCCAAGATCCCCAAGAAACTGCCCTACATCGTCATCATCGTCGACGAACTGGCCGACCTGATGATGACCTCGGGCAAGGAAGTCGAATCGCACATCGTGCGACTGGCCCAGAAGGCCCGAGCCGTCGGCATCCATCTGATCCTGGCGACCCAGCGTCCGCAGGCGACGGTCGTGACCGGCCTGATCAAGGCCAACATGCCGTCGAAAATCGCGTTCCGCGTCTCCAGCAAGATGGACTCGCGCATCGTGCTCGACCAGAACGGCGCCGAGGTCCTGCTTGGTCAGGGCGACATGCTCTTCCTGCCGCCCGGCGCGAGCAAGCCGACGCGCGGCCAGGGCACGTTCATCGACGACAAGGAGATCCGCGAGAGCGTCAAGCTCGTCAAGTCGCTGGCTGAGCAGCAGTTCGAGCCGGATCTGGTGCAGATTCGCCCGCCCGGCTCGGTCGACGACGACGCCGTGAAGGATGAGCTGTTCGACGACGCGGTGCGCATCGTCCTGGAGACGCGGCGCGGCAGCGTGTCGCTTCTGCAGCGGCGGCTGACCATCGGCTACAGCCGCGCGTCACGCCTCATCGAGGCGATGGCCGCAGCCGGCATCGTCGGCGAGTACAAGGGCTCCCAAGCCCGCGAGGCCCTCATCACCCTCCAGGAATGGGAGGCCATGAAGGCCCAGCAACAGGCCGACGCGGACGATGGGATGAGTGTCTAGGTTGCGCGTCAGCGACGGAGGATCTTGTGGGGGCACATGACAATGTGCCCCCTCGAAGGGCGAGGAGTGCATGGCCATGCACCCCTACCTGTGCAACGAGTAGGGCAGGCTATTGCCTGCCACGGCCCCCACGCGCAACACCTCCGCCCACACAACGCTCGGCGAGTGACAAGTGACAAAGCACCAGCGACAGATCAGCGTCCGTACCGCACGGCCAACTCACTGAGCAACCGGATCCCCACCGGCAGTGCCGCATCGTTGAAGTCATACCGGTCGCTGTGCAGACCCGGGTAATCCTTCGCACCCGGCGGCTCCACACCAATCATGCAGAAGCATCCGGGCACGTGCTCGAGGTAGTACGCGAAATCTTCGCCCCCCATCACCGGGCGGGCAGCCGGGAGGAACTGGCCAGGGCCGAAGACGTCCTGCGCCACGCGGCTGAGGTAATCCGCCATCTGCGGATCGTTGATCACGGGCGGATAGCCGTCTTCCCACTGGAACTCCAGGCCGCACCTGTTGGCTGACGCGATCCCCTCGCAGCGTCGCTGGATGGCGTCGTGCGCGCGTGTGCGCATTGCACCGCTGAGCGTTCGGACGGTGCCGGAGATCGTGCAGGCCGGGGGAATGATGTTGTCGGCCGTGCCGGCGTTGATGCGCGTGACGCTGACGACAGCCGGCTCGGTCGGATCCGTCTCGCGGCTGACGACCTGCTGCAGATCGAGCACAGCCGTGGCGGCGGTGGCAATCGGATCGGGCGAAAGATGCGGGAAGGCGGCGTGACCGCCGTGGCTGGTGAACGTGGCTTCGAAGTAGTCCGTCGCAGCCATCAGCGGCCCGGGGCGCGTCGAGACGACACCCAGCGGGATACCCGGCCAGCCGTGCAGGCCGAAGATCGCCTGCACCTTGGGGCCGATCCGGCCGTCAAGCACACCGGCATTGCACATCACCTCCGCCCCGGCGCCGCCCTCCTCAGCCGGCTGCCATAGCAGTTTGACGCAGACATCCAGCTCAGCCTCGATCGACTTGAGGACAGACGCGACGCCCAGCAGGATCGTCGTGTGCCCGTCGTGCCCGCAGGCGTGCATCACGCCATCGTGACGGCTGGCATATGGCAAGCCGGTCTGCTCGACAATCGGCAGTGCATCGATGTCGGCCCGCAGCGCCACGCACGGCTTGGTCGGATCGCCGATCCACGCGACTGTCGCTGTCGGCGCGCCTTTCACGCCGTCGACATGCGCAATGCCCAGCCGGTCCAGCTCCTGCCGGATCAGTTTGGCTGTCTCGATCTCCTGGTACCCCAGTTCCGGGATCTGGTGAAACTGGCGTCGCAATCCCGTCAGATACTCCAGCCTGCTGTCGATGCTTGCCGCGATACTCATAGGCACCCCATCGTAAATCACGGCTTGGAATTCCGCGACCAGGCGCGTTCGATGTTTCTGTCCCCCCGGCCTGCAACCACGGCTAGAACAACTGTTCCAGGATCTGCTCGACCGGCATCTGGACGCACGTGAAGATCGGCGTATCGCGCAGCGTGTACTTGCTCGCCTGCGTCTCGCGCAGCTCCATGACCAGGTCGAGAAAATCCTTCGGCTCGTCCGTCTCAAACGCTACGACGAAGTCCTGGTCGTCCAGGCCGAAGCTGTAAGTTGTGTTGAGTTTGACGCTGGGGTACTTGTTGCCCACGCGGATGTGGACGTTCATGATCTCCTGCCGGTCCGCCAGCGGCAGCAGATACCACTCGCGCGTCTTCACAAATGGGTAGACAAACAGGTACTTGCGCTTCCCCGGAATGATGTGCGTACGCGACTCGGGTGTGTGGAACGGATCCAGCCGATCGACGTACATGCTGCGCTTTGTCATCGATAGAAACGCATACGGCGTATCGAGATACGCCCCCAGCCGCGTTCGGTTGATGGCGGCCTGATGCTGCTGAAAAGCATCGGCTGACAGCGCGATCCGCCACAGCAGAAAATCCGTGTTCGCCTTCAAGCCGACCGTGCTGTACGTCAGGCACTGCATGCCCGACGGCCGGTCCTTGATCACAGCCGCAAACTCCTCGGCTGCCGCTTTCTTTTCGGCCTGGTCGAGCCGACGAAACTCGCGATCCAGCCGGAAAAAGCTGAAACTCACCATCTGCCGCTGGATCGCCGTTTTCCCCTCCGACTGCTGAAGTGCCATGGTCGATGTCCGTTTCATAGGCTGCTCCTCGGCTTTCCCGTCATCACCATCATAGGCAATGGCGCCGGCGGACAACAGCCACAACCAACGGCCATCGCCTCACCGCCGCTCGGCTCGACCACGCTTCAGCCGGGCATCGCAGATGATCCGCGGCGAATCGGCTGTCACATCGCTGCCGTCGTAGTCGCCCCACAGGTTCACGATCTCAAACCCGTGCCGCTCTAGCAGCAGTTGCAGCTCGCGCGGAAACAGGTGTGTCAGATCGAACGTGATACGCTCAACATGCTCGCGCCCCTCGTTGTCGAACCAGCAGTAGCGGAACGTGATCCGCTGAAGCTGCAGATCGGGATGTCGCTCGACGTCGGTCGTCCGCTGAACGGTTCGATCCAGCGAATGGACGTAGAAGAGCGTCGGTTCGAGGTTTTCGCTGCGCGGCTGGGCCAGCAGCTCGGGATCGGGATTGAAGATGTCGATCCAGATCCGCCCGCGCGGCTTGAGATGACGGCGGATGTTCTCCAGCAGGAGGTCCTGCTCTTCCAACGTCGTAAAGTTGAGGAACGTGTTGAACAGGATGCAGGCGACATCGAACTTCCGGCCGAGATCGAAGTCCAGCACATTGGCTTCGATCAGCTCGAGCTCGCGTTCGCGCAGACCCACGGCGTCGCGCTTACGACGGGCGATCTCGAGCATCTCGCGGGCATAGTCGATTCCGACGACCCGATGCCCCGCCTGCGCCAGCGGGATGGCGACCCGGCCGGTGCCAACCGCGATCTCAAGGATCCGCTGGGACCTCGCCGGCAGATGCTCCAGCAGGAACGGCACGTCCCTCTGGAGCATGTCATTGGCGGCATACTCCGGATCGTAGTACTCGGCGATGGCGCGATAGCGTTTCATGGCAGTTCAATCCAGCCGGGCACGGACCCGCAGGCCGTCATGCGCAAGCTGCATGTTCTCAGGCAGCTCGGCATTCGTCTGCGCATGCCCGACGCCATGGGCAATATGCGTGAACCACGTCTGCTGCGGCTTGACCTGCCGGGCCACTTCGATGGCCTGCGTCAGCGAAAAATGCGTCATGTGCGTCTTCCACTGCAAACCGTCGAGCACCAGCACATCCAGCCCCTCCAGCAGCGGCATCGACTCCTCGGGAATGCGATTCACGTCCGTGCAATACGCCAACCGGCCGATGCGGAACCCCAGTACCGGCATTTCACCATGATAGAGCCGAATCGGCGTCCAGGTCGTACCGCCGATCTCGAACGGCCCGGTGATGTCCACCGGGATCAGATGCGGGCGAAACACCTTCATCGCCGGATCCGGCGCGCGAAAGGCATAGCCGAAGCACTGCCGCAGCACCGCGTGCGTCGCCGGCTCGGCAAACACCTCCAGCGGCCCGCCTCGCAGGGCATTGAACCGCCGCACATCATCCAGCCCCATGATGTGATCGGCATGGGCATGCGTGAAGACGACCGCGTCGATCCGGTCGACCTGCTGAGCGACGCATTGCAGCCGAAGTTCCGGCGACGTATCCACCAGCACGCGGCAATCCCCGTAGGAGATCACGACCGACGGACGCGTCCGGCGGTCCCGCGGATCGGGGCTCGTGCAGACCGCGCAATGGCAGCCGATCATCGGAATGCCTGCGCTCGTGCCCGTCCCGAGGAACAGCAGCTCAACCTCACTCATCGCCGCCCGTTATATGCTCGGCGGGCCGGCTGGTCGAGGAGCGCAGCGGATGATCCGCAGGCAGCGACTCCTTGGCACGCCCCATCCCCTGGTACATCACCACAAAGAACACCATCAGCGCGATGCTGATCACCAGCAGCCCCAGCAGCACCAACGGCCCGCCGATCGTCCGCGGCTGCCGCCGCTCTGCGCTTCCGGAGGATGAGGAGTCGTCTGACATGACAGGTGATGAATGTGCAGTGACGCATGAAGCGACACCACGTCGCCTCATGCGTCACCCATCTGTAATCCCAACTCTGAGATCCGAAATCTCAAATCTCAGATCCAAAATCCGCAATCCAAAATCGAGATCACTTCTTCCAGGCTCGAGCCTTGAAGCCGTCCAGGGCCTGCTTGAGCTGATTCTCAATCTCGTCGGTCAGGTCCTTCTTCTCAGCCAGCGTCTGGCGGAGGCCCGGGACCGTCGTGTCGACGTAGCGCAGGAACTCGTCCTGGAAGCGCGTCACCTGATCGACCGGAACATCATCCAGGTAGCCCTTCGTGCCGGCGTAGATGACCATGACCTGCTGCTCGAACGACATCGGACGGAACTGCGGCTGCTTCAGCAGCTCGACCAGGCGCGCCCCGCGATCGAGCTGGGCCTGCGTGCGCTTGTCCAGCTCCGTACCGAGCTGAGCGAACGCTTCCAGTTCACGGTAAGCCGCCAGGTCCAGACGCAGCGAGCCGGCGACCTTCTTCATCGCCTTCGTCTGGGCGTTGCCGCCCACGCGCGACACCGAGATGCCGACGTTGATCGCCGGGCGGACGCCCGAGTAGAAGAGGTCGGACTCGAGGAAGATCTGCCCGTCCGTGATCGAGATGACGTTCGTCGGGATGTAGGCCGACACGTCGTTCGCCTGCGTCTCGATGATCGGCAGCGCGGTCAGCGAGCCGCCGCCGTTCTCCTCGTTGAGGCGCACCGCGCGCTCGAGCAGGCGCGAGTGCAGGTAGAAGACGTCACCCGGGTACGCCTCGCGGCCCGGCGGGCGCCGCAAGAGCAGCGACATCTGCCGGTAGGCGTAGGCGTGCTTGGTGAGGTCGTCGTAGACGCAGAGCGCGTCGCGGCCCGAGTACAGGAAGTACTCGGCCATCGCGCAGCCGGCGTACGGAGCGAGGTACTTGATCGGCGCGGCCTCGTCGGCGGGCGCGACCACGATGATCGTGTTGTCCATCGCGCCGTTCTCCTCGAGGACCTTGTGGACCTGCACGACGGTCGACATGCGCTGCCCGATCGCGACGTAGACGCAGATCAGATCCTTGTCCTTGTTGTTGATGATCGTGTCGAGCGCGATCGCCGTCTTGCCGGTCTGGCGGTCGCCGATGATCAGCTCGCGCTGGCCG
>ERZ777003.594-NODE-594-length-67702-cov-14.926397_pt1 | contig 67702 bp, 55 predicted proteins | sample MGYA00374956_ERZ777003 | MGnify/ENA primary metagenome ERZ777003 (study PRJEB29302, sample SAMN06268252) | bioreactor metagenome | isolation source: Joint BioEnergy Institute, California, USA | place: USA:Joint BioEnergy Institute, California, USA | collected...
GAAACTACGCTTCCGATCCCAAATCCAGTGACTCTCCAGCCGGGAACTCTGGGGCGCTCGGTACCCGGCAAATGCGGGTCCACGTCGCGGAGCAGAGACCGATAGCCCGCGACGGCCTCCGCTCCTTCTTCATCGAGCGGGTGGCGAACGACGACGCTCATGCACGCCGCGAAGGGTGACTCGGGATCGTCGCTCAGCGCGAGCGCCAAGAGGAGGTGGTTGCGCCAGAGCTGGTTGTGGCGCGCGTCGGCGACGCGCGCGTCAATCCCCGCGCCTTCTCGCCAGACGTGGCGGGCGCGAGCCATTGTCGCGCGGTACGTCGGTCGATCGTAGACGTACGGTGACAAGCGGTCCGTCAGCTTCGTCTCGATCGCGAGGAAGGTACGAGTCCCGTCAATGCGCTCGAAGTCGACGAACGCGTCGAAGGACGTCCCGTCGCCGAGGTAACGGCGCGCAGGCGCGTACTCGATCTCCACGTTTAGGACGCGACGCCCTTCGCCCGGGAAGAGCGCGCCGAGGAGTCGTGCCGCTCGGTCGTGATCCAGGGCGAGCGGCGCGAAGAGGTTGAAGCACATCGGCTGGCTCGAGAGCATGTTGTGAAGGAGCCGGAACGGCTCTACGAGATCGGTCGAATGCGCGATGCGACGCTTCGCGAACTCCGCGATCTCCGGCGTGAGGAAGTTGCGGCCGGTCGCGCCGTCGGCGCGCGTGAGCATGTTCCCCTACGGCGTCACGTCCGTGCTCTTCGGTCCCGTTCCGTAGGGCAACCCGAGGACGTATGCGCGGTACCAGCTCTGGTGCAGGCGCATCCGCGCCGTGAACGGTAGATCGCCCGCGTACTGGGGACCGATGTCCGGCTTCGATGAAGACGCGACAGCAGGCGCGGCGTCGGCGGAGTACGAAGCGGAAGACGGGGAAGGGACGGCCGGCGAAGCGCCCGTCGTGGTCCCTCCCGTCTGCGGGGGAGCCAATTTCTCCCAGTACGCGCCTCGGGGTGCAGGTCCTTGGTCTAGGAGGCGGATTCCGAGGCGCTCGGCGTTCATGGAGAGGTACCGCCCGATTGTCGCGTGGTAACGCGGCCCTGCCGCGGAATGGGCCTCGAGCATGATGGGGTGAGACGACACGTCGCGCGTCCGGAACTGCGGTCCCATCTGGGCGACGGCGGCGACGACGACGTCGTGGTGGACTCTGGAGAACTTCATCGTTCGTGACCTCCGTTGCCCGCATCATGGGCGGGGCGAGCGACGAAGATTGTTGACCCCCTGTCCGTGTCGCGTGTCGGCCGGTACCGAGCGGCGGCGGCGGCGAGACGGCGGGCCACCAGGGCTCGGAGGGCAGGGGGCGCGACAACCTCCGCGTCCTCGCCGAGCCCGATGACCGAATCGCTGACCTCGCGAAGGCCGTCGACTCGGAGGCGGACGACGAGGCTCCCGTCCGTCTGCTGCTCGATCGCCTGCGTCGGGTCGATGGCGCGCCCCTCGACGTATGGCGTTCGCACGGGATCGACGACGATGACGACTTCGTGCGTCTCGCCCTGCCTCCAGATGCCGAACGCGTCACCGAAGAACGTCCGCGCGTCGAAGTCGTCGGGCAGCTCGAATCGGGCGCTTCGATCTCGACGACGTCCATCATGCGGTCGAGCGCGAGGAGGAGGCGGCGCTGTCGATCGGGCTCGAGATCGCCGTCGACGACATCGACGATGAAGTAGAGGCCCGCTTGTTGGTGCACGATGCCGAGAGTGTTCACCAAGAGCTCGCGGGGCTGGGCGCCCTCTCGCGCGCGCCGGTGCGAGAGGTAGCGCAGGCGTACCTGGAGGCGCCGGTACATCACCCGCAACAGGCGTGCGAGGTTCCGCTGGAGATCCCGTCTCGCGCGGTAGTCGAGCTGCCCGGGCGCTACGATCACGACGCGCCGATCCCACTCGCGCAGTCGCTGCTTGTCGCGCGGGCGCATCGAGGCTTCGAGCTGCGAGAGGAACGGGCCGATGTCCATCGACAGCTCGGGTCCGGACAAGAACCTCGTGAGCTGCGCCTCGAGGAAAACGGCGAGGTCCTGCCCTGGCTCGACCTTCCAGCCGCGCGCGCTGCTCGCGAGCGTTAGTAGCGGACGCCGTCTTCGGACACTTCTTTGAACGATCGCGCCGGGCGGCAGTCGCGAACGTAGCACGTTGAGGTCGCGCTGGAACGTCCGGACATTCACGCCCAGCGCTTCAGCGGCCGTGCGCGGTCGCAGTGCCTCGCCGCGCTGGAGGCGCTCGTAGACACGGATCACGCGCTCGGCTTGCGTGTAGTCGCCGCGCGGTCGGGCCGCGTGCCTTCTTCGCTGCCATGCAAACCCCGCATCTTGCCTAGGGACAGACGAAGACGCGAGGGGCGCGTCTGCGTCGTCTGTGAGCCGGCGCCACGAAATTTTGCGTTCGAGTCTTCGCGACTCACGAAGTTTCGCGGCCGTCCTTCCGACGCCAAGTCGGCGATATGCCGAAAGATATAGTCGCGGGCCATCTGGCACGCGAGCTGCTGAAGGCGGCGGTGACGTTCGAAGGAAAAGGACCGATGCTCCGATCGAAGCCGACCAAGAAGCTCACCGCATTGATCGTCCTCGCGATGCTCGGAAGCGCGGGAATCGCGCTCGCGCAGACCGCCACCGTGAAGGGTCGAGAGGGCTCTCCCGAGCCTCGTCCGGTGCCGAGCGGGACGGCCACCGTCAAGGACCGGGAGTCGACCTCTCCCAGCTCTGGACCGACGCCGGGGCCTGCGACGCTCGCCGGAGGCGTACCCAAGGCCGAGATCAACGTCTTCGGGATGGGCAGGGGCTTCAACGTCTACTTTTCGTCCGGCCTCGCGGCGCAGATGGACGTCACGATCTGGCGCCCCGCCGTCGTCGGTGGTTTCACGGTCGTCGACGAGCAGTCCACCATCGGTGTCGAGGTCGCGGCTCGGCACGATCGATCCGTGGCTCCTCCTCCCGGGACCTACAGGATCCGCTTGCAGATCGCGAACGTCGCCGACGACGCGACGCTGGTCGCCGAGGCGAACGGGACGACGCAGACCTGCAACATCAAGAAGTCGCCGGGCTATCAGGCCTACCAACCTTGCGACCTGACCTTCACCACGAAGGGCGCGGTGCTCGACGCCAAGATCAAGTACCCCCAGGGCTTCAAGGGCCTGGCGAACTTCTCGCTGCAGTCGATCGAGGTCACCAAGATCCGCTGACGTTCGCGGCGACGAGCCTCCGCAAGCCCATCGCGCGCCCGGGTCGATGACCGCTATCTTGGGGAGAGCGGCTCGATCCGATGACGCGCAAGGCGCTCGCCGAGGGCATCTACGAGCATCTGCTGACGGTCGGTCTCGAGCGCCGGCTGGACGGCATCGCCCCGGCTCGCTCGGAGATCGCGACGCTACCCCGCGCCGATCTGCCGAGCAGGCTCGCGCGGCATCTCGCGGGCGAGATCGAGCGCGCGCTCCGCGACGTCGGCGGGGTAGACGAGCAGCTCGCGCTGGCCGCGTCGATCCTCGAGCTCCTCGAGCGGGCGGCGCCGGACACGGCCTCGGGCGACGCGCGCGTCGCGCCTCCGCCGCGTACGCTCCTGTCGGTGCATCGAACGGCCGCGCCGCTCCGGCCGGCGTCGCCGCTGTCCTCGACCACGCTCCTCACCCGTGCGCGCAGCGAGCCCGCGCTCGGGAGCGAGCTGTCGCGCGAGATCGCCTCCGCCGAGGGGATCGACGTTCTTTCGGCGTTCATCACGAAAGGCGGCATCCGCGCGATCTGGCAGGAGCTCGAAAGAGCGGCTCGTCGTGAAGTGCGCGTGCGCGTGCTCACGACCGTGTTCACGGGGACGACGGAGATCGGCGCGATCGACGCCCTCGCGCGGCTGCCGAACGTCGAGGTACGGATCTCGTACGACGTCCGTCGCACCCGCCTGCACGCGAAGGCCTGGCTCTTCCGCCGGTCGAACGGCCTCTCCACGGCGTACGTCGGCTCGGCGAACCTCACCGCGACCGCGCTCGGCGCCGGCCACGAGTGGATGGTGAAGGTGTCCGAGGCGGATCTCCCGCACGTCATCGAGAAGTTCGCCGGGACGTTCGAGAGCCTCTGGAACGACGACGAGTTCGAGCGCTACGATCCGGACTCGGCGGAATGCGTCGCGCGCCTGCGGGATGCGCTCGGCGCCGAGCGGGCATCGAACAACGTCGCGGTCCTCTCTGCGCTGACGCCGCGTCCGTATCCATTCCAGGAGGAGATCCTCGATCGGCTCGAAGCCGAGCGGTCGCTCCGCGGTCACGTGCGCAACCTGGTCGTGGCCGCGACCGGTACGGGCAAGACCGTCATCGCGGCGTTCGACTACCATCGCCGCGCCGCGAGGCTCGGCGTCCGGCCGCGCTTGCTCTTCCTCGCTCACCGGCGAGAGATCCTCGAGCAGGCGCAGGCGACCTTCCGTCACGTGCTGCGTGAGCCCGCGTTCGGCGAGCTCTTCGTCGACGGCCGCGAGCCGGGCGAATGGGAGCACGTCTTCGCGTCGGTGCAGAGCGCCGCGCGCTCGCTCCCCGAACGCGTCGCGCCGGATCACTTCCGGCACGTCGTCATCGACGAGTGCCACCACCTCCCGGCGGACTCGTATCAGAGGCTCGCCAAGTACCTGCGGCCCGAGGTTCTGGTCGGCCTCACCGCGACGCCGGAGCGGGCCGACGGCAAGTCGCTGCTGCCCGACTTCGACGGCCGCGTTGCCGCCGAGCTCCGCCTGTGGCACGCGCTCGAGCGACAGCTCCTCGTCCCGTTCGAGTACTACGGCATCAACGACGGAACGGATCTGGCGAGCGTGCGCTGGTCGCGACGCGGCTACGCCGTCGACGACCTGTCGCGGCTCTACACGGGCAACGATGCACGCGTCGATCTCGTCGTCGCGGAGCTCGCCAAGCGCGTGGTCGACGTGCGTGCCATCCGAGGGCTCGCGTTCTGCGTCTCCGTCGAGCACGCGGAGTTCATGGCGCGGAGCCTGACGGCGCGCGGCGTTCCGGCCGTCGCCGTCCACGGCAAGACGGACGACGAGGAGCGCGCGAGCGTGCGCCGCCGTCTCGAGCGCCGCGAGGTGAACGTCGTCTGCACGTGCGATCTGTACAACGAGGGCGTCGACCTGCCCTTCGTCGACGTGCTGCTCCTGCTCCGCCCCACCGAGAGCGTGACGCTCTTCCTCCAGCAGCTCGGACGCGGGCTGCGCCTCTACGAGGGCAAGACGAGCTGCCTCGTGCTCGACTTCATCGGTCAGCACCGCGCCGAGTTCCGCTTCGAGCCGCTCTACGAGGCGCTCACCGGCATTCCGCGCGCGCGCCTGCGGAAAGCGGTGGAGGAGGGCTTCCCGTACCTGCCGAGCGGGTCGGTGCTGCAGCTCGATCCGGTCGTGCGCGAACGCGTGCTCGAGTCGCTGAAGCGCGCCGTCGCGACGGGCGCCTCGCTCGCGCGCGACCTGCGCGACCTCGCCGCGAGCGAGCCCCGCATCACGCTGCGGCGATTCCTCGAGGAGACCGGGTGCGATCTCGACGACGTCTACGACCGCGCCGACGGATGGACGACGCTCCGCGCGGCCGCAGGCCTCCTCTCGGACGTCGACGAGCAGACGAAGGATCTCAGCCGCCGGCTCGGTTGGCTGCGCCACGTCGACGAGCCACAGCGGCTCCGTAGCTGGCGCGAACGGCCGAGCGACGACGACGTCTACGTGCGTCGCCTGACGATGCTCGCCTTCCAGCTCGAGCATCGCGGCGTCGTTCGCGAGCCGCGCGAGACGCTCGCATGGCTCGAGAGCGCTCCCGGCATCGCGCAGGAGCTGCGCGAGCTCGCAGAGGTGCTCGAGGATCGCGTCCCGCTCGCGAACGACGTCTACCCGGTCGCGGAGTGGCCGCTCGCGCTGCACCGGCACTACACGCGCCGCGAGATCGTGGCGGCTGTCGGCTTCGTGAAGCCGGGAGAGAAGGGGGTGACGCCGCAGGGCGGCATCCTGAAGCTGCCGGGCAATCGCGAGCTGCTCCTCGTGACGCTCGACAAGTCGGGCAGCTCCTTCTCGCCGACGACGCGCTATCGCGACTACGCCATCAGGCCTTCGCTCTTCCATTGGGAGACGCAGACGGCGGCGAGCGTGGACCGCCCGTCGGGACGGCGATACCTCGACAGCCCGGGCAACGGCTGGTCGTTCTTCCTGTTCGTGCGCACCGATCCCGACGCGCCCTACGCGTTCCTCGGGCCCGTGCGGTTCCGCTCCGCGAGCGGCGATCGCCCGATCGGGATCACGTGGGAGCTCGAGACGCCGATGCCCGCGGCGCTGTTCGATCGGTTCGCCACGTTGGTGCAGACCTGACGCGGAGCCCGCCGAGGACCGCGGACCGAGGACTCACGAATTTTCGCGAGCCGTCTCGAGATTCCGTCGCGAGTTCTGGAGAGCGCACCCGGATGATGGCCTGCGGAGCGCGAATTCCCACGAGATTTTGCTATCCCGATTGATGGTACGGCGTCTGCTTGGTAGCGATCGCCATGACGAAATCTCTGCTCACGATCGGCTTCGCGACGCTCTTCGGTTCGACGATCACAGGCTGCGACTTGGACACCCGCGGCCTCGACATCGACCCCGCCCAACTCACGGCGCAGGTGCAACCCGCCGGCGGCCAGACGCGCGCTCAGGCGCTGACGTTCCCGAGCTCGGATGCTCGCGGCCCGATCGTTTACGAGATGCAGTTGACGAGCGGCAGCGGCGCCAGCCGTAGCGGTAGCAATACGGGCGGCGGCAGTGGTGGCGGCGGCGGCGGCGGCAGTGGTAGCGGCGGCAGCGGAGGCAGCAGCGGCGGCGGTGGTGGCAGCAGCGGCGGTGGTGGCAGCAGCGGTGGCGGCAGCAGCAGCGGCGGTGGCGGCGGCGGCGGCGGCAGGGTCACTTCCTGGAAGTACGAGCTCAAGAACGTCCAGGTGACGTCGTACCAAACCGGTGGGGCGCAACCGGGGGAGCTCAAGGGCGTGACGGTGCACGCCACCATCGGGGCCCACGCGGGCTCCGACCTCGAGTCGGCCAAGAAGGTCCTTCTCGCCAATGCCCAGACCGTCGGCAGTGCGCGCATCACCGGCCTTCGGCGCCTCGGCCGAGAGCCCGCCAAGACCGAGACCGTGCACGTCACCCACCTCGACGGCGTCCGCATCGTCGACGTGCGCGAGAACCGCGACGGGTCGCTGACCCTGGTGATGACCGCGCAGTCGGCGCGTCGTTGATCACCTCGCGATCGTCTCCTCCGCCAGGGTGGCCGAGATCCGCGGCGCATCGCATGCTGCGCTGCGCATGATGCGCCGCGGATGACGAGTGGGCGAAGGGTGGTGCCGGAGGCGCCATCGCGTCGCGAGACTGCGGAGACCGCCAAGACGTGCCTGCCGCCTGGTAGGTGTAGCCTGACGTCTGGCGGCGGGTCGGGAGGGCGCTTCCAGCAGGCGACGGCGTACGTCGTTTGCCGCGACGAGCGCGGGCCCGACGACCGGTGAAACGCACGCCATCTCGGTGTTAACCTCGCGCGATCATGGGTGCACGACGCGCGACACGAGACACTCGCGTAGAGGGAGCTTTCACGACGCTCGACGAGGGGCCGACGTCTCGAGCTGCGCCGAAGCGCGCTGGGACGGGGAGGGGAGGGAAGACGCCGAAGAAGACGGCGACGAAAACGCGTAGCGCAAAGGCCGGCAGCGGCCGGGCAAAGTCGGCCAGCGGCAGCGCAAAGGCGGGCAGTCGCCGTGCGAAGGCCGGCAGTACGCGCGCGAAGGCCGGAAGAAGCCGTGCGCGCGCGGGCGCGAAGGCCGCGCGCCCTACGCTGGCCTCCATCGCGGCTCAGATCGCAGCGCTCAGCGAGCAGGTTGCAGCGATCGCCGCGTTGCTCACGAAGGAGCGGCCCGAACCGTTGGGCTCTACGTCCGCGAGCGCTGGTCCCGCGAGCGCCGGGCCTGTGAGCTCCGGGCCGGAAGGCTCCGGATCCGCGAGCTCTGGTCCGGTGAGCTCCGCACCGGCGAGCTCCGGACCCGTGAGCTCCCCGCCGGAGAGCTCGGAGCCGGCGAGCTCTGCGAGCGCGAGTGACGCGGCTGGCGAGGGAGACGGGCCGCGTGAAGCCGGCGCCGAGCTCACGCCGGAGACGTTCGAGGCCGACCTCGTGTCCGTCGTTCGCCAGCTCGATCGTTCCGGCCGATACGGTGGCCTGGTCCCGATCCCCGAGGTGCGAGACGTCTTCGTGAAACGCGGCTGGACCCGGCGCTCCTTCGACGAGCGCCTGTTGCAGGCGGAGCGTGATTTCGTCGTCGACCTGAAGGCGGCCAACGACCCGACGCGGCTCTCCGCGCCGGAACTCGCGATCGTGGATACCGGCCGAGGACACCTCCAGTACGTGGTGGTCCGATGACGAACGACGAGAGCACTGCGAGCGTCACGACCGATCGCCTCGAGCGACTCGAGGCGCATCTGGCGTCCTCTCCGAGCCCGTTCTCGGACGCCGTCCTGCCCAACGCATTCCACGAGACGCCGGACGTCCCGAGCATCCACGCCGACGCGAGGGCGCGGTGCTTGTCGCTCATCCGCGAGGCTCGCGAGCGAGGGCGCACGTCGCTCCAGGTGATCACGGGCGAAGCCGGTGACGGCAAGACGCACCTCATCGCGTGGTTGCGGCGCCAGTCGGAGGACGCGTGGCGCAAGAACACCGACAGCGGTCGGTTCGCGCTCACCGTGATCCCACCCCTCCGGTCCGTCACGCGCGTCCGCCATCACGTCTTGCAGGAGGTCGTCCGGCAGCTTTCGTTCCGGCTGCCGGGGGATGTCCACATCGACGAGCGCACCGATACGCCCATCGAGATCGTCATCTGGCGTTCGCTGCTCGCCATCGCCAAGATCCTCGCGGACGACAAGTCGACGCCGCCCGCGCTCAAGAGCCGGCTCGAGGACATCAGCGCGACGAATCCGGAGCGTTACCTCTCGTCGTGCGTGGAGCATCTCAAGCAGGCCTGGCCGACGATCGGTCGTGCCTTCGTCGACACGGCCCTCCGCAACCATCGACTCGCTCAGCTCGATCGCGAGGTCTTTCGCGTCTTGGCTCGGTTCCCCGAAGGGGAGGAGCCGGAGCGCACGGCGATCGTCGACTGGCTCGGAGGCGCGAGCCTGTCGACGGAGCGGCTCCAAGAGCTCGACACGAACCTCGTGCTCGACGAGGAGGCCGAGGCGACGCGCGGGCTACGTACGCTGCTCGCTCTCGCACAGCTCGCCTCGACGCCGATCGCGCTGGCGTTCGACCAGATCGAGGGCACGGCGCGGCTCGGTGACGACGCGGTCAAGGCATTTCTCGAGACCATCGCCGAGCTCTACAACGACTGCCCGAGTACGGTCCTCCTCGTCTTCTGTCAGGCGCAGCTCTGGCCCGACCTCCGTCAGGCGGCTCCGAACCACGTGCGCGATCGTCTCGACGACATGGCGCCGGTGACGTTGAAGGCGCTCACGCCGAAGGAGGCCGTGTTGCTCGTCGAGGCGAGGATGCGCCACTTCTGGCAGGGCGTGGTCGACGGACCCGAGGACCCGCTCTTCCCGTTCCATCGCGAACAGGTCGAGGCGATCGTCGTGCGGGAGAATCTGCGGACCCCGCGCGCGGTGGTGAAGTACTTCCAGGCGCTCTTGCGAGAGCCCCCGGAGAGACGTGAGAACTTCGTGCCCCACGTCGTGCGGCCCGCCGACCAGGTTCGACGCAAGCTCGACGCGCTCCTCGAGGAGGAGCGACGGACCGCGCGGCCGCCGGACATGCGCGCGGCGCTCGCGCAATCGGTTCTGCACGACCTCATGGTGCACGCGGCAAAGTCCGGACGCCGCGTGAACGGCACGCTCGTGCGTGAAGTGGAGACGTACCGTCCTCGGAAGACGACGTGCTCGGAGGGGATACGCGTCACCCTGGAACGCGAGGGCGAAAAGAAGCGTGTCTACGTCGAGAGCTCGAACAAGCAGCACGGCAAGTCCGTGGCGTCCACGGTCAAGCGCCTCGCCGACGTCTTGAGAGAGGACAAGGCTGACGTCGCCGTTCTCCTGCGGGAGGAGGCGTTTCCGCTCACGCCGGCGGCCAAGAAGGCCATCCTGGAGCTCACCCCACGCGGCGTGCTGTTGAGGCTCTCGGAGGGCGAGATTCCGTCGCTCGCGGCGATCGAGGCGCTCTTGAATGCCGCTGCCGCCGGCGACGTCCCCGTCGATCGCGCGACTGCGCTCGATCTCGCGGTGGAGCACATCGACTCGAGCTTCGACCTCGGCGAGCGTCTGGTCGCCTGCGCGTTCCCGGACGCCTCCTCGAACGAGGGCGCGAGCGCGAAAGGGGCGACCGCCTCGCTCAGTGGGCCGGAACCTCTTAGCGACGATGCAGGCGTTCCGTCGCTCGATCCGAATGCGCTCGAGGAGCAGGCTCGTGCCGTGCTCACGCACCTGCGGACGGTGCGCGCCTTCGAGCCGGCAGCGCACCTTGCGTCGGCGCTCGACATGAGCGTCGAGACGATTCACGAGGTCCTTCGTCGGCTCGAGGCGAAGAAGCTGATCGATCTCGTCGATGATCGCAATCGCTCGCGCGTAGTCTTGCTGCGCCCGGAGGGGGTCCTATGACGGAGCAGACGGCCAGGAGCGAGTTCTCGGTGACGGACATCGTGACGGCGACGCGCTGTCCGCGCCAGTTCGTCTTGATGCGTGACGGTCACCGTGTCGTGCCCTACGGGCCGGACGCGTTCGGAAGCGCGGCGCACGTCGCGCTTCGGGCGATTGTGGCCGGAGCGCTCGAGGACGAGAAGCTGCACGCGCTGCTCGATCGACCCATCCCGGACCGCGAGGCCGTGAGCGGCGCGCTCTTCCGCCTTGCGCTCGGCGAAGCGCACGCGCACGCGAAGCGGGTCGCGAGCCTCGTCGACGGGGTCGAGCTCGCGAGGTTCGCCGACACCATCAACAAGATCGTGGCGCTCCTCACCCCGCCGCTCGCGAAGGCTGCCGCGAACGCCTCGAGCGGGCGTGCGGCCGTGCAGAGCGTGTTCCTCGCCGCCGAAGAGCCCGTCGAGCTGATCCTCGGTGGCGAGGTGAGGATCCGCGGGAGGGTCGATCTCCTCTGCAAGAGCCTCGGTGAGACGTGGGTCTGGGATCTCAAGACCTACGCCGGGAGCGATCTCGCGCAGCTCGAGCAGGTGCGCCTCTACGCGATGGCCTACGCGGCGAGGGGGCTGCGCCCGCGGCCGATGCTCGTTCACGTCGTTCGCGACCGCATCGAGCTCGCTCACGCCGACCCGCCGAAGGAAGACGACGAGAAGAAGCTCCTCAGGCTCGCGCGACACATGCGTCGATGGCTCGACGGCGAGCGGCCGCTGCCCGCCCCGGACCTCGGCACGTGCCGCAAGTGCCCCGCGCAGACCCAGTGCTGGCGCAGCTGGGGCCGTACGCTTCCGGACGAAGCGGACGATCTCGGCGAAGAGTCGCGAGAGATGCCTCGCTCGGAGGTACATCCGGTCTCGGAGCCGCTGCTCGTCGCGTCGGCGAGGGCGAGCACGCCGGACGTCACGCGAACGAGCAAGGCGCGGGAGGTCGGGAAGGACGCTCCGCTCTGGATCGGCAGCCTCGAGACGCGCGAGCCTGCCAGGCTCGAGCCGATGGAGCTCACGCGTCACGTCGCGGTCTTCGGTGCCTCGGGCTCGGGGAAGACGTACCTGGCGAAGTCGATCGTCGAGGAGGCCATTCTCGCCGGCGTGCCCGTCCTCGCCTTCGACGTGCAGGGTGACATCCTCACGCTGGCGAAGCCGCTCGGGGACGACGAGCTCGACGAGTCGCTCCATCGCCGGCGCGACGAGTACGCGGCCAAGGTGGACGTACGGCTCCTCACACCGATGAGCGACGCGGGGCTCCGGATCTCGCTCAATCCGCTTCGCTTCCCGTCACACGAGATGGGGCTCGAGGAGAGCACCGTCTACTCAGAGGCCGTCGCCGAGAACCTGCTCGCTCACGTGAAGCTACCGCCGAGCTGGCGCGACCACGCACGCCAGTACCTGGCGGAGAGGATTCGTGGGGCGATGGAGAAGGTCTCGTCGCTCGCAATCGAGGACCTCATCGCCGGCATCGCGGAGGAGGACGTCGACGATCCGCTGCTCGACAAACCGCAGCGAGAGAAGCTGGTCAAACAGCTCCGACTCCTCACGGTGGGATCGACGAGCCTCCTGTTCAGGCTCGGGAAGCCGTTCGATCTCGACGCGCTGCTGACGCCGAGCGAGCCGGGCAAGACGCCGCTCAACGTCATCTGGCTCAACGGCCTCGGCGATCAGAAGAACAAGGAGAGCTTCGTCGCGATGGTCCTCGCGGACCTGTACGGCTGGATGCTCCGCCAGAAGGGCGGAGCTCCGCGCGTGTTGCTGTACTTCGACGAGGTCGGGCCCTACATGCCGCCGCACGGCGAGCCTCCGTCGAAGAAGCTCCTGAAGCGGATATTCAAGGAGGGCCGGAAGTACGGCGTGTGCGGCCTGTTCTGCACGCAGAACTTCACCGACGTCGACTACAAGGTCGTCTCGCAGGCGAACACCGTCGCGATCGGGCGCCTCAACGCTTCGCAGGAGAAGAAGAAGGCGGCGGACTCGCTCGGCTCACCGCCCAACTTCGACGTGCATCGCACGGTCGACCAGCTCATGGGCGTCACGAGCGGTCGCTTCATCGTGAAGCGAATCGAAGGTCCGCCGCACTGGCTCCAAGGCCGGCAGCTCCTTACCCAGCACGGGCGGACCTGGGGTGAGGAGGAGATCCGAGCGCACACGCCGGAGAGCCTGCGGCGCGCTTGGGGATAGCGCCTCGGCGCGAACGCTCGCGCAGTTCACGCCGCCCGCTTCGCGAGCACCCTCTCGAGCTTGCCGAGCGCCGCGTCGAGGGCGACCGGCGTGACGTGCACGCCGCGCGACACGGCCGTGAGCGTGAAGCGCGTCGAGTCGACCGTGAAGATGCGGTGGAGCACCTGCTGGTTCGACTCGTCGAGGACGACGATCGCCTGAGGGCGCGGGACGCCGTCGCGGTGGGCGCGGTCGGCGAGGGTGAGGAGGAACGACGCCGTCCCCGCGAGGATCTCGACGTCGCGCGCGTTCGAGCTCGACGCGAGCGGCAGACCGGCATCGTCGCTGAGGACGACGGAAGCGAAGCCGCCCTTCTCCGCGATGGCGTCGAGCATGCGCGGCAGCTCGCCGAGGGAGGAGCCCGGCTCGAGGCGCGACAGCTCCTTGCCGAGGCGTTCGCGCTCCACCACCGGCGCCAGCATCTCGCGCAGCATCTCGCGGAGCGCCGCCGCGTCGTCCTGCCTTCGCAGGAGCGGCTGCAGGATCTTCTGTACCTCGGACCTGAGCACGCTCGGGTCGTTGCCCTGCGACTGCTGCTGGCCGATGCGCGCGAGCCCTTGCCGGAGCTCCGCCAAGAGCTGCTCGGCGACCTGCGTCTGACGCACCTGGTCCGCGATCTGCTGCTCGAGACGGGCGATCCTTCGATCGCGCTCGGCGATCTCACCCGCACGCTGGGCGCTGTCGGCCGCGAGCGCGGCGCGCGCCGCTCGGCCCTTCTTGGCGCCGAACAAGTAGCCCGACGCGAGCAACGCCGTACCCGAAGCCATCGCGAGGATCAGCGACAGCGTGATCATCGAGCTCTCTCCTCCTCTCTGCCCCGAGGACACTCTCCCGTACCGCGTACCCTCACGACCACGCGCCGGTTGGCGTCGGCGTCGTCGGTCTCTCCTTCGACCGGCGAGAACGCGCCGAAGCCGCGCGTCGTCAGCCGGTCGCGTGCGACGCCGGCCTCGACGAGCAGCTCCGCGACGGCCGCGGCGCGCCGCCGGCTCAGCGCCAAGTTGCCGTGGTCGGTCCCTTGCGAATCGGCATGGCCGTCGACGACGACGGGCCGCTCCGGATGCGCCGCGAGCCACGCACCGAGCGCCGCGATCTCCGCCGTCGCGCTCTTCGGCGGCGTGTGCGAACCGCTCGCGAACGTCACGACGAGCGGTTCGCACGGACGCGGTGCCGTCTGCGCAATGGACGGAGGTGTCTGCGATGCGAGAGGCGCCGGCGACGGCGGCGCGACGCGCGCGCGATCGTCGGTACCCGTGATGGAGGAGGGAGGCTCCACCATCGAAGCACCTCGAGCCGCGCGGGCCTCCTCGGTCCAGGCGGTCGCCGCCCCGAGCGCCGCCGCGAAGCCGAGGACCGCGAGGCCGATCGGGACGGGCAGGGGGGTGTCCTCTCCCGCGACGCGGATCGGAGTCATGTCCCGTGCCCCATCTCGCGCAGGCGCGCCAAGTTCGCCTTCACGCGCCGGTCGCTCGGCTCGATCTCGCTCGCCGCACGGAAGGCGGCGAACGCGCGTGCATAGTCCTTCGCGAGCAGCGCCTCGATCCCCTCGTCGTAGAGCTGCTCGAAGAGTCTCGTGGATGCGAACGAGCCGCGGATCTCGCACGAAGGCTCGGCCTCGGCGGAGTCGGAGTCGCTTTCGGAGTCGGAGTCCGGGTCCGGCGGGAAGTCCCACGCGAGGTCCGACTCGAGCTCGTCGTCGCCCGCCTTGGACGCCTCGTCTGCGATGCGCGCTGCTTCGAGCAAGACGCTCTCGCACGAGCCTTCCATGTTGCGCTCGAACGTCTCGCCGCGCGCGAGCGCGCGGCAGTGGACGGTGGCTCCCTTCGCGAACGCCATCCTCCGGAACGCGGCCATTCCGCCGCCGCGCTCGTCGGATGCGTGTCGCGTCTGCCCCCTCTCGATCACGATCTGTCCGTTCACCGTCGGGCTGCGCACCGACAGCACGGCCGAATGGCGTCCCATCGCGGCGAGCTGGACGTAGTCGGCGACGCTGAACGGGGCCGCGCCGGCGACGTCGGACTCGAGGTTGCGCTCGACGATTCGCCGTAGCTCTTCGATCGGCAGCGGCTTCTCGTGGATCTCGACGTCGCTCCTGCGCTCGAGCAGGGGGCGGAACTTGCCGACGTACGCCGACACGAAGACGACGGGCACCCGCGCGCGCTTCTTGTCGAGGTAGGACGCGATCTCGATCCCGGAGCCGTCCGGCAGATCGAGATCGGAGAGGAGGAGGTCAGGCTCGATCGACTCGAGGGCGCGGAGCGCTTCGCCGACGGAGCCCGCCTGGACGATGGATACGTCGCGCAGCCGACCGAGCCCGCGTGCCATCGACGCGCGGAGCATCGGCTCGTCCTCGACGAGGAGCACGACCTTCTCTGCGCTCTCAGCTTGGGATTGCATATTCCTCCGGCAAATTGTCGGTGCCCGCGCGCATGTTCTCCGCCCATTCGAAGAACTTCGCGACCATGTCCTTCCCCCGGAAGAGCGCTCCGTGTTGCGGAGCGATGATCTCGATGTCGAGCTTGCGCGCCGTGCGTGCCCACACCTTGAACGCACGTTCGTTCGCCATGTACCGGCGGTGGAAACCGTCCATGTACTCACGGTGCTTCTCGAAGTCGGTCACCTCCGTGTACTCGGCGCCGATCGATGCGCCGAGATCACCCGTGTAGAGGATCTTCGAGACCGGGTCGTACACGTGAAAGTTGCCGGGCGAGTGCAAGAAGTGCGCGGGCACGACGAGGACGTGCGAGCTGCCCAGCGGAAGCTTCATGCCTTCGTCGGGAATGGGCCTCAGCCGGTCCGCGACGAGGTGATCGAGCCCGAAGTGAGGAACGAACCGCGTCCAGAGGGTGGACACCCAGGCCGTCGCGTCGGTCGTCATCAGCCAGCCGTTGACGGCCGCGACGATGTCGGGGTCCTGGTGCGAGAGGAAGATGGTCTCGAGCTGCGCGCGACCGAGCACGGTCTTCGTCGCCGCGAGCACCTTCGAGTAAATCTTGTGTCCCCCCGGATCGAGGATCATCGCCGCCTGGTCGTGGACGATGACGTGTTGGTTCGCTTGGACCGCCAGGCCGCCGGCCGAGAAGTCCTCGAGCAGTACGTTCTTGTGATTGGCGGTCTCGAAGAGCGTCGTATGGGCCACGGGATCACCTCGCTCGAATGTGGATGGCTTTTCTTCGTTTGGGGGGCTCAGAGCACCTTGCGGAGGTCGTCGATGGCCCTGCGCATGTCGAGGAAGATGAGGCCGAGCTTCGCGGCCTTGTTCGCGAGCACGAGCAACAGCGTCCCGGCGCCCGCGGCCATCATGACGGCGTAGCCCTGCTTCCCGCGGACGAGCACTTCCTCCACGTCGCCGCGTTCGAGCTCGCTCGCCGCTCGCTCACCGAGGCTCGACAGCGTCGCGCTCATACCGGCGACGCGAGACTCGTCGATGTGCTGCGGGAGCGCGCTCGCGATCATCAAGCCGTCTTCGGAGATGAGCGCGCTCGCCTCCACGTCGGGCGAGGCGCTTTGCAGGCCGCGGAGAATGCGATTCAGGCTGTCGATTCGGGACATGGGTACCTCCTCTCCTCGTAGTCGTTTTCAGTCGCGAAAGTTGGTGGCGACGATCGGCAGATAGAGCGTGACCGACGTGCCTCCCCCCTCGGCGCTGACGATCTCGAGCCTGCCTCCCGAGACCTCGGCTACGCGCTTGCACAGAGCGAGCCCGACCCCCGACCCTTTCTCTTTCGTGGTGAAGAACAGCTCGCAGCACCGCTCGCGGACCTCGGGCTTCATCCCGGGACCGTCGTCGGAGACCTCGAGTGCAAGGACTGCGTCCTCGTCCTCGAGACGTGCGTCGACCTCGATGACGTTTCCCTCGTCACACGCGTCGATCGCGTTCTTCACGAGATTGAAGACGACGCCGCAGAGCACTTCACGGTCGAAGCGCAAGAGCGGCAGATTCTTGCCGACCGCGCGAAGCGTGATCCCCTTGCGGCGCGCCATCGGCTCGAGCACGACGCACGCGTCGCGCACGGCGGCGTCGATCGCCGTCGGCTTCTCTGCGCGCGCCGTCCGCACGAGCCCGCCGATCCCGTGCAGCGTCAGCGTCATCCGGCGGATCTCGCTGAGCACCGCATGGAGCTCCTTCGCGTTCGGCGCGTCCGGCTCTTCGAGGAGCACCTCGAGCAGGCTGGTCACCGCAGCGAGCGGGTTGCGTAGCTCGTGGAGCGCGGACGGGAGCACGTCGCCGACGGCGGCGAGCTGCAAGAGGCGATCGCGCTCCTTGCGTAGCTGCAGAACACCCCCGAGCTCCTGGAACAGGATCACGTAGCGGGGGGTGTTGTCCGGCCCGACGAAGCTCGTGACGGTGAAGCCCACCTCCGTGGTCTTCCCGTCCGGGAGCTTCACCGTGAGCTCGGGGCGTTCCTCCTTCTTGGCGAGCGCCGCATGTATGAGATGGGCGCGACGCGCAAGGACCGCGTCGACGCGCAATCCGTGCAGGCTCTCGCGAGGCCGCGCAAGGATGCGCGCAGCCCCCGCGTTGGCGAGCTCGATGATTCCATCCTCGCCGAAAACCAGGACTCCTGCGGTCAGAGCATCGAGCGCGGCGCGCGCGAGCGCGCCCTCGGTCGTTCCCTCCGGCGCCATGACCGCCGCGCAGTGCAAGGCGCCCGCCACGTGCGGCGGCGCTCCTCACGCACGGATCGATGGACGTGCGCGGTCGTGTGTGGCGGCAGGGGCGCGGATACGACCCGAGCAGGCTATCGGGGCCTATGCGCTTCGAGATGGACGGACTTGAGCCGGCAGGCGCGCGTCGTCTCGATCGAGGTCGTGCCCGAGATGACGGGGGCACGCGCGCCCGAGGCGGGGGGCTGCAACTTGAGAACCGCCTTTCGCATCCCCTTGAAGCTCCGAGAGATGCGGATTCTCCTCTCCTCTCTGGGCCGGAGCACGTCGGCCCCATCCCTCGGGTCGGGGCCGGACTGGTCGAGGTAGAAAGCGGCCTCCCCCTCCAAGCTGCCGTGGGCGTTCCCCACGGTGGCCTCGATCTCGAAGCTGGAGAGGCATCTCGGTGGAACGGGCGCCACCACCCTCACCGAGTGGAACCAGACCTTGCCAGCAGTCAGGGAGACCCTGCGATCCGGGGCGAGCCCGGCGTACGGGTCGGCGGGCGTGCGCGACTTCCACGCCATCACGCATTCCGGTTGGACCACGAGCACCTTCGCCTCGCCGCCCGCCTCGAGGCGGAGGATGGCCCTGCCGTCGTAGCAGCCGCTGATGAGCCCTTGCGGATCGGTGAACTTGACCCACGTGCGCGAGTTCGCGGGCACGTTCACGGGGACCGGCGGCAGCTCGGCCCTGTACTCGGGAAAATCGGGATTCGAGGTGACGAGGAGCCTCGTCTGCAGCGGCTCGCTGGTCGGGTTGACGATCTCGACCTCGTACGAGAGCGGGCCGTCGGCATAGAGGCTCGTGTCGGGCTGGCCGTTCGGCTCGAGGGCGCGGCGCGCGTTGGCGATCGAGGGGGCGCGCGGGATCTGTATCGGCTTCACCGTCGCCGTGGGGACCGGAGTCGGGGGCGTGATCTTCACGGTGGGAGCCGCCGGCGTCTGGGCGGGGGCGCCCGCTGCGACGACCACCGAGGCAACGACGAGTGACGAGCCGATGACCTTCCGCATGTACTCCTCCGGCGTGTGGGCTATCGAGGGCGGATGCTGTTTGAGCTCGACGAACGTGATGCGGCAGTCGAACCCGAGGCCAACTGACTGGCACGGACCTCGCAGAAAGGCGAACACGATGCAAGAGCTATTCACCCAGGCGCTGTCGTCTTTCGGGGGGACAATCGCCCGAAGAAGACGCCGGCGATCACCCCACGCGTGCTCATGCAAGATGGGCTAGCGTGTGACGTCTGAGCTCGAAACGCGCGCGGCCGAGCGCGACGGATCCCGAGCGTCGCCGAGCAGCTCGCGGATCGGCGCGAGGGCGGGCTCGCGGGCGGCGGCTCCCGGATCGACGAGCACGACGAGGTGATCCTGCGCGCGGCTCGTGGCGACGTGGAGGAGATGGGGACGCTCGCCGAGCCATCGCAGGTGCCGGCGTTCGGTCGCCACGACCGAGAAGACGACGACGCGCCGCTCGCCGCCTTGCAGGCGATGCACGGTGCTCACGAGGACGCCCTCCGGTCCGAGGAGCCCGCGATCGAGGAGCTCGCGCTCGATGCGGATGCACTGACCGACGAACGGCGTCAGCACCGCGATGTCCGACGGCGTGACGCCGTCGGTGACGAGCCCCATGACGAGGTCGATGGCGACCGCGGCCTCGGCCTCGTTCACGACGCCTTCGGAGGCGCGCACGCCGGCGCCGGGCACGGCCATCGCGAGGACGGGGGCGGTGAGGCGAGGTGAGACGTCCGCGAGCGAGCGCGGCGGCGTTCGCACGTCGAGCGAGTAGCCGCTCCATCGAGAGGCGAGCGCGACGATCGCGCGCTGCGAGCGGAAGTGCTCGGTCAGCGAGAGGCGCGTCCGCACGCGCGGCTCCGCCACCGCCTGCGCGGACGACGTCGAGGTGACGCTCATGCGGAACGGCGCGACCGCGGTCTCGTCGAGGCCGCGAGCGAGGCGCTCGTCCACGCGTGCATCGAGCGTGTAGACGGGAGGTAGCTGCGCGGTGTCGCCGGTCAGCATGGCGCGCCGCGCACGCGCGAGCGCGGGCACGGCGTAGATCGGCGCGCACTGCGCGGCCTCGTCGATGACGAGACGATCGATGACGTCGTCCTCGAGCGGGAAGCTCGCGCGCATCGAGAGGAGCGTGCATCCCGCGATCGGGAACAAGGGGGCGAGCTCGCGGAGCGCGAGAGGGAGCGGCTTGCCCCTCCCGCTCCATTCGGATCGCGCCGCGTCGCGCACGGCGGCGATGCGCGGGATCAGAACGGGCGCGTGGGCGCGCGCCCATGCGTCGCGCACGGCGAGCGCAGCGTGGTACAGCTCCGGATCGAGCGGAGGGGCAGGCGGTCCGTCGTCGACGGTGGCGTCGAGCTGCGCGCGGAGGGAGTCGAGCTCCTTCCGGAGCGCGGGCGCGGTGAGCTGCAAGCGCGCGGTCGCGAGCGACTCGAGCGTGGTCTGGATCGCCGCGTGCTGGCGGTCGATGTCCTCGCGAGGACGGGCGGGATCGAGATCGCGATACGGTGTCTCGAGCCCGAGCGCGGCGAGCGCCGGCTCGATCCTCGGCGCGCGCAGCTCGTTCGCGCGTGCCCACTTCTCGCATGCCCGGCGGACGGAGGGATTCTTGCCTTCGAGATGGATGGGGGCGAGCCGCGTGGCGGCCTCCGCGTGCTCGCAGAGCGCGCGCTCGGCCGTCTCGAGGACGGCGAGCTCGATCGTGGGAGGTGGCGCGTCGGGCACGCGCGCGAGCTGCTCGCGCAGAGTCTCGATGCGTCGCTCGAGCGTGCGCCGCTCCTCCGCGCGGGATGCACGTGCCTTCCGAGAGGCTTCGCGTTCGCGCAGGTAGGCCCGCACCGGGGCCGCCCGCTCCTCGAATGCCGCACGCGCCTCGGAGAGCGACGTTACGCCCTTCGTCTCGAACCACGCGATCACGGAGTCGAGCGTGGCCGCGGTCGTCTCGGCGAGGGTGCGTCGATTGCCGAGGCGGAGTCCGACGGGGAGCCCAGGACCGCCGACGAAAGGCGCGAGGGCGTGATCGACCGCGGCGTTGTTCGTGCTCGTCACGACGAGCTGCCAGGATTCCTTCCGCGTGGGTGCGTTCGACCAGAGCGGTCCGAGCGCGCACGCCACGACGGTCTGCGCAGCGACGGTGTGGAGGAGCGCCGTCTTCCCGCAGCCCGGCGGGCCGCGAACGGTGAGGAGGTCCTCGGCGCCTTCGAACGCGCGCGCCGCCTCGAGCTGCGAGGGCGTCGGCGTCGTCTTGCCGGAGGTGAAGACGGCGCCGCGCGTCGGCGTCGCCGCGGGCGCACCGAGGAAGACCGCGAGCGGACCGCGCTCCGGTACGGGCGTGTCGAGCACGGCGTTCAGATCGGCGCGCAGCCCGCTCGTGGGATCGCCGCGCGGCGGAAGCATCGCGAGCCCGTGCGGATGGCAGCGCAGGGCGCGCGAAAGGTGTGCGCGACGCGCGGCGGCCTCGGCGAGCGCCGCGAGATCCTCGCGCGTGATCGGGCCGTCCGCGGACGGCTCGAGCTCGGCGTCCTCGCCGCCCGACTCGAGCACGCGCGTCGCCGCACGAACGAGGGCGCCGAGTCCGGCGCGCCCCGCCTCGGCGATCGCTCCTAGCGCGGCTCCGTCGAGGCCGAAGAGGAAGTGCCAGACGCCGGCGTGGAGCGCGTACCCCTCGTCGCCGAGCTCGATGACGAGCACGTCGGGGATCGGAAAGGTCTCGCCGGTGCGCGCGCTCGCTGGGAGACGCCAGGGCGCATCCTTCGTCTTCCAGCACGCGCGCGCGCCGCCACGCGAGAAGAGAGGAGCGACGCGCGTTGCGCCCTGCTGCACGAACGTCGTGAGCGGGAACCCGACGATGAGCGCGTCGTCGCCGTCGGTAGCCATCACTGCGGCGTGCGCCTCGAAGAGCGCCGCGGCACGCGCAGGGATGGGCTCGAACCGCTGCGAGGTGGCGTCGCCGAGGACGAGCGCCGTCGCGTCGTCTTCGGCGTCCGTGAACATGCGCAGCGAGAGCGCGGCGCCGTCTCGGGCGACGGGCCGGAGCATCGGGTGAGGAGAGAAGGTCTCCGTCCGCGGTGGAGCAGGCGGCGCGACGCTCGCCTGCTCGCGGGCCATCTCGTCGAGGGCGCGGAGGCCGTACCGCAGCGGATCGAGCGACGGGCGCATCGCGGCGAGCACTACCACGACGGCGTCGGCGATGCCGCCTCGCATCGAATAGCTCTCGTTCTCCGCCGTCCTCGTCGCGCTTCGCTCGACCTCGTCGGAACGTCGCAGTAGAGGGAAGGGGACGTGAGCGATCCCTGTCGCGTCCTCGAGATCGAGCGTGCCTCGGCTTCCGAAGGCGATCGCCGTCCGGTCGACGAGGCGGTCGACCAGGCGGAGCGGGAGCTCTCCGTGCTGCTCACCGCGCGGGCGCACCGTGACGTGGATGCGGTCGCGATCGCGCGTGCGCGCCTCTCGTTGGTGAAGGCGCACGCCGCGCGCGCGGAGGACGCGCGGCACGGGGCGGGGCAGATTTCGCTGAGCGCTCAGCGCGCGCCCACGCGCGAGGCGTGCGAGCTCGGCTGGCGGCGTGCGGAGTCGATCGCCGCGGATGCCGAAACGTCCGCGCGCGAAGCGCGCCGTGTCGCGGAGGAGATCGGCGACGCCACGTCGCCGACGCCCAGCGGCCGCGCGGCCCGCGCGGCGCGCGTCTTCGCGGAGAGGGCCGAGGCCGCGGCCCGCGAGGCGCGCAGGTACATCGAGGAGCGAAACGACGCGTACACGTTCCACGCGGACGAAGGATTCTCGTTCGGGGAGGGATGGCACGTCGCGGCTGCAGCGGTGCTCGCCGGCGTCGCCGTGCAGATCGAGCCCGGCAAGCCCGGCACGGAGAAGGCCGAACGCTTCCTCCGCGACGCCGGGCTGAGCGATCGCCTCGTCCCGTACCGCTCGCGCCCGTGCGCGATGAAGCAGACGACGGAGATCGTGGCGCGCGCGTTCATGAACGATCCCGCCGGCGCCCAGCACCGACTCCGCGCCGCGTTCCTCGGCGACGAGCCCGTTCCCATCGCGGTGAGCGACTACGCCGATCGGAGGCTCGCGGGAGCGCCTGGCGGACCGAAGGTCCTCCTCTGGATCCGCGCAGGCATTCACGAGCCCGAACGCAACACGCGGCCTGCCGAGCTCGTCGAGCTCGCCCGTCGCGCGCAGCGCGCGGGGCTCGTGCCCGTCCTCGTCGGCGACGCCATTCCCGAGGGAGCGCTGCTGGAAGGCGTCGTCGACATGACGCTGCACTGGAGGGAGCCCGTCTTCCGAGGTGTCGATACGCGACGAGCCCAGCTCCAGCTCTTCGAGCACCTGAGGCGGAGCCACGACGTCGTCGGTCAGATCGGCGTGACCACCGCAGGGATGGACGGCCCGGCGCTCATGGGCCTACCGACGACGTACCTGACCGACGCGCCGAACGTTCGCATGAGGCGGTGGGTCGGTGCGGTGCCCGGCTATCAGGAGATCGTCCGAGAGGGAGCCTGGCTCGATCGCGTCAGCGCGACGTTCTCGGAGTGGCTGCGCGGCGCCGTCGCCCCCGAGACGGCGCACGCGTAGGACCCGTGGCAGCTACGACGAGGCGGCGTACTCCTCCACGTGACGGAGGTCGATCTCCACCGTCCCGCCGAGGATGCCCGCGTAGGTCTTGCAGAGGTCGATCGCTTCATCCATCCCCGACAGCTCCATGACGGAGAAGCCGCCGATGAGCTCCTTGGACTCGGCGAACGGGCCATCGACGACGCGAAGATCGCCGTTCGTGAAGAAGAGGCGCTTGCCCGTCGCGCTCGGGCCGAGGCGGATCGACTTCACGAGGACGCCGGCCTTCGTCATCTCGGTCTGGAGGCGGGTGAGGTCGGCCTTCTGCTTCGGGCTGCGCCCGCTCGACTCGGTGGCCTGGTCGGCCTTTTCGATGAGCAGGAACTGAAGAGGCGGGTTCTCCGGGGGTGGCATCAGACCGAGGTCCCACGGCTCGGTGACCTTCCCGAGCTCGATCTCGCCGTCTCCGAGGATCTTGCCGTAGCGCTCCGCCCAGCCGATCGCCTCCTCGCGCGTGCGCACCTTCAGCACCAGCATCGCCGCCGGGAGCTCGTTCTCGCCGCGGTAAGGTCCATGCTTCACCGTGCATCTCCCGTCCCGGAAGACGAGGCGCGTGCGCGTGCTGCTCCCGCGGAGGCCCGCTCCGTCGAGGAAGCGGCCCGCCTTCGCGTGCTCGCCGATGAATGCGCCCATCTTGGTGACGATTTCCATCGGGGGCGGCAGGCCGGCTTCGGTCTGCGGGTCGTTCTTGTGCATGACGATGAATCGCATGGTGGCTCCTTCCGGGTCGTGAAGACGTAGAGGGGGAGCGCACGCAGCCTCGGGCTGCAAGCGTTCCCGAACGGTCGCGACCGGCACCCGCCGGCGCTTCGTCCACCCGACGAACGGCGCGCGAGCGAATCGACAGCTCGGGCGATCTTTTTGTAAGTGCTCGAGAAGCAAAGCTTTTTTTTCTGTGCGTTCGGCGCCCGCGGAGCGCTCGTGTCGGCGTCCTGCGGCGATCGCTCGCGAGCCCCGAAAACGGCTCGCTGCGCGCCCCCGACGCGCAGCGAGTCGTCATGTGACGTTCGGTGACGCTCCCCAATCCCGAACGATGCGCCGCCCTCCGTCTCTCAGAACACCGGCGTCGGCGTGAGGACCGGCGCGCTCGGCGCGAGCGGAGCGGCGGGCATCGGGACCAACGGCACCGCCACCGGATACACCATGCTCGTGAACGGGATCGCTTCGCCGGTGAGGGCGGCCGGCGCGATCGGCGTCGCGAAGATGCTCAGGTTGGCGAGGTTGAGCGCCGGCGCCGCTCCGAGCGCTCCGGGCTGGAGCAGGCCGGGCTGCGCCGCCGTGAACGTGACGTTGAACGTCAGGGGCGTGAAGGCGTCGATCGGCGTGAGGTCCGTGAACATGAGCGCCGAGCCCGTCAGGGTCGGCGTCAGCCACGACTCGAAGCCCGGGGCGACCGCGCCGTCGATCATCGTGAGCTCGGTCATGCCGACGCCCGGCGCGAACGCGCCGAAGCCGAAGGCGGGGACCGGAGGCACGAAGGGGTCGAACGCACCGGCGAAGCCGTAGTTGGGCGCGGCGACGCCTGCCGGCCCGAACACCGGCGGCGCGAAGACTCCCGGAGCCGCCACGGCGCCGGCCGCCGGCGTGAACGCGTTCAGGAACGGGGTCGTGATGGGGAGCGGAGCGATGTCCGCCATACCGACGAGCTCGATGCCCGTCAGCGAGAGCCCCATCGTGTCGAACGCCAGACCTCCGATGGCGCCCGTCGACCACACGGAGATGGGCCAGGTACCGACGAGCCCGTCCCAAGTGATGGGCCCGGCCGGCCAGATGAGGATGTTGCCGGTGGCGCTCATGACGCTCTGGGCGGTGGTCGAGGTCGACTCCTCGGAGGCCGGAGCTCGATCGGGCTCACCCGAGCAAGCGAACGTGCTCGCCGCCAGCACGCAGGATATTGCAGAGAACAAGTGTCGAGGCTTCATGGCTGTCCTTTCACGGTTGAGTCGAGTGGGAAAGCCCGGAGCCCTTGCTCAGCCGTGTAACCAAGCGCAGGCGTGCTCCGAGCCCTGCTGGTCGGTCAGCAACGCTTGTTCTCTCGACGCGACGGCCGAGCCTGCTCGTTCGCGCTCGCGCCCGATCAGGGGAAGAGACGCGAAACGCAACGCTCGAGGCTTCGAGCAACGTACGCGGCTGTGGCGTGACCTTCAGGCCCGCTCGAGCATGGCGATCTCAACCGCAAGTCGTGGCGACGGCCGAGGTTGGAAAACCTCTCCTCGTGCTCGGCCGTGGACGCATGCTCACTTCGCCCCCGCATCCTCCGTCGCCGCCGTGCTCCGGTGCCGTGAAGGTGGCGGCTCGACGCCAGGTGCAGCGACGACCGGATAGCCGCGCCGATGCCACTCGAGGATGCCCTCGTCGAGCACGACGGCGTGCTTGATGCCTCGTCTGCGGAGCGCGTCGACGACGTCGCCGGACAGGTGGTGCGGGCACGCGCAGTACGCGATCACCCACGTTCCGTCGTTGGGGACCTCGTCGAGCCGTGCGAGGTCGTGGTGCGGGATCGACACGGCTCCGGGGATGTGGACGCGTCGCCAGTCGGAGACCGGTCGCGCATCGATGATCACCATCCGACGCTTCTCGTCGAGCGCTCGCTTGACCTGCTCCGCCGAGACGAAGCGTTCGTCCGGCGTGCACGGGACGTTCGGCCGGCACGGGGTGGAGCGCAGCGTGAAGGTCGGGTGCTTGCCGTCGGGGTTGATGACGATGGGCTCCTTGCCCGTGGGCGGCGGCAGGAGCTCCGGGGCAGGGGGCTTCTCGAAGGAGCGCACGTACGCGACGACGTCGTCGATCTGCGCGTCGGTCAGCTTGCCCTTCCATGCTTCCATCGGCGTGCCGGGGCGGCCCTCGCTGATCGCCCAGCCGAGGAACGCGTCCGACGCCACCTCGAGGAAGCGCGCGTTCGCGAGGTGGACGGCGTTGCCGCGCGTGCGGGCGTTCCCGTGGCAACGCTCGCAGTGCTCCTTGTAGAGAGGCTCGCCGCGCGCAGCGTCACCGCGCGCACGTGCAGGGATCGGCTTCGCGGCCGGGCCACGCCCGCGCAGGAAGGCGACGAGCCGATCGACGGCGGCCGCGTCGAGCGGGCCGCCTCGCTCCTTGCCGTAGGCGGCCATGGCGGTGCCCGGCCTGCCGTCGATGATCGATCGCCGTAGCATCTCGTCGGTCGCGCTCTCGAGGAACGTCGGGGTCACGAGCGACGGCGCGTTGTCCGCCTTGTATCCGGTCCCGTCGGCGCCGTGGCACACGGCGCACATCGCCGCGTAGAGGGTGGGGCCGTCGCGCGTCTCGGTGCGCGTCTCGCCCTCCGCCGTGCGGCCTGCGTTGCGAGCGATCGCGGCGTCGTCGCCCGACGGGCGGGAGGTCGCCGTGGGGTTGCAGGCGGCGAGCGCGAGCGCGAGCACAAGGCAAGGTGAGATCGGCGAACGGAGGATGGCGAGACCCGGCGGACGCATTGGGTTCACGCAGATATAGCCGCGAACGGGCTCCGCACCGCGACGATCGCGCGATCGACCCTCCCGGGCGGCGCTCCCGGCCCCGGGCGGGCGCTCTCGGCGGGCGTGGACCGATGACGTCGCCCCCGCGACGGGTTAGCGTCTCTCGTCCGGAGGAGGGGCGATGGCGACGATCGTGGACATGCGGGCGGATCCCCGGGTGCGTGCGGGGCGCGGGTTCATGTACGGCACCGCGTGGAAGGAGGACGAGACGCGGCGGCTCGTCGGGCTCGCTCTCGCGGCCGGCTTCCGCGCGATCGACACCGCGAACCAGCGCAAGCACTACCACGAGGCGGCCGTCGGCGAGGCGCTCGCGGACGCGTACGCGTCAGGGCTGATTCGCCGTGAGGACGTGCTCTTGCAGACGAAGTTCACGCACGTCGCCGGGCAGGACCATCGGCTGCCCTACGACCGGAACGCGCCGATCTCCACGCAGGTGAAGCAGTCGTTCCAGAGCTCGCTCGAGCATCTGCGCACGAACACCATCGACGCGTACGTGCTCCACGGTCCGTCCACGCGCTGGGGGCTCGCCCCGGAGGATCTCGAGGCGTGGCATGCGATGGAGGAGCTCTACGCGAGCGGCGCGGTCGGCTGCCTCGGGGTGAGCAACGTGACGCGCGAGCAGCTCGAGACCCTTCTCCAGCATGCGAAGGTGCCGCCGGCGGTCGTGCAGAACCGCTGCTACGCCAACATGCGGTGGGACCGCGACGTGCGCGATCTGTGCCGTGAGCGCGGGATCGTCTACCAGGGCTTCTCGCTGCTCACGGCCAACCGGCGGGAGATGGCGCACCCCGCGCTGCGCGCGATCGCGACGCGTCGCTCGATGACGCCGTCGCAGGTCGTGTTCCGCTTCGCGCTCGACGTCGGGATGATCCCGCTCACGGGCACGACGGATCCCGAGCACATGAAGGAGGACCTCGCCGTCGCCGAGCTTCCGCCGCTCGACGACGAGGAGCTCCACGTCATCGAGTCGCTGGGGCGCCCCTGAGCTCGTGCCCCTGCCGTACCGCTTCCTTCCACGTCCGGTTGGCCCGCCCATGACGTAAGCTGAGGCCGCCCGATGGCCGATCGCACCCTCGTCGTCTCGGCGACCAACCTCCTGTCGCGCGGCTTCCTCGTCGTGCCCACGGATCGCAGGTCGCCCGACGGGGCGCCGGTGAACGCCTTGTTCGCCGTGGCGCGCGCGATCCATCGCGCGCTGGCATTCAAGCTCCCCGCGCGGGCGGTCGCCGTGATCGACGCGAGCCCGAACACGGCAGCGTGGCCGGACATCCTGAAGGAGCAGCTCGGGCCGCTCCCGGAGCTCCTCCGCACGCTCGGTTTCGTCGTCGTCGAGGCGCCCGAGGAGCATCACGTCGTCGCGAGCTACGCGCAGGCGGCGCTCGATGCGGGTGACGACGTGATCGTCGTCGGCGTCGACAAGCGCTACGCGCAGCTCGTGAGCGATCGCCTGTGGTGGTACGACGCGAACAAGGACGTCCGCTATACGCCCGAGATCGTCCAGAAGCGGTTCAACGTACCGCCGGCGAACGTCGGCGAGTGGCTCGCGATGGTGGGTGACGACAGCGGCAACGATCCGCTGCCCGGCATCAAGGGGATCGGCGCGAAGGGCGCGACCTCGCTCATCGAGGAGCACGGCTCCATCGCGGCCGCGATGCAGAACCTCGACGCCCTCGAAGGCCGCATCGCCAAGGCGCTCCGCGCGGCGGGGGACGAGGTCCCGCGCGAGCTCGCGCGCGGCCGTCTCGACCGGGAGCGAGCCCTTCCCGTCGCCCTCGACGACGTCGATGCCTACGCGCCGCCGGACGCGAAGGCGCTGAACGCGCTCTACGAGAGGCTCGGCTTCGTGGAGCTGCTCGCCGTCGAGGGCGCATCGATCCGCGTCGAGGTGTGCGAGGCGAAGGGAGAGGTCGGCGCCGCGCTCGCGCGGCTCGGGAGCGAGGCGCCGGTCGCCGTGCAGGTGCTCCTCGAGGATCCGGGGCCCGTCCGCGCGTCGATCGCCGGCGTCGCGCTCGCGAACGGGAAGGGCGAGGCGTTCTACGTCCCCGCGAAGAGCGCGGCGTGGCCGGAGCTCGTGACGTGGCTCGAGGACGCTCGCGCGGCGAAGATCGGGCACGACTTGGTCACGGCCGCCGTCGAGCTGCGGCGCGCCGGTGTCACGCTCGCCGGCATCGTCGGGGACACCGCGGCGGCTTCGCATCTCACGCAGCCGAGCAACTGGGCGCCGCACGAGCTGCACGTGGTCGCGAAGCACGTGCTGGGTCGCGCGCTCCCGCACGAGGACCAGGTGCGCGGCGTCGGCAAGCAGCGCAAGGCGTGGCGGGCGATGTCCGTGGGACGCGCCGCCGAGCACGCCGGCCGGCTCGCGGATGCGTCGGCGTCGATCTGGCAGAAGCTCTCGGGCGACGTCGATCCGAAGCTCCTCGCGGACTACCTCGCGATCGGGGACGTGTGCGTCCGCATGGAGCTCCACGGCATCCTCGTCGACCCCGCGGAGCTCGATCGCGCGGAGTCCTCCTTCGCCGAGATCGAGGCGGAGCTCGAACGCGAGATCGCCGAGCTCGCGGGGCATCCGTTCAACATCGGCTCTTCGAAGCAGCTCGGGACGGTCCTCTTCGAGGAGCTGAAGCTGCCCGTCGTGAGCCGCACGAAGACGGGTTGGAGCACGTCGATCGATGCGCTCGAGCGGATCGAGCACGCGCATCCGATCGTGCCTCTCGTGCTTCGCTGGCGTGCCCTCCGGCGGCTGCGCGACAACTGGGTGATCGCGCTGCGAAGGTGCATCGACACGGACGGCCGCGTGCACTCGCACTTCGATCCGGCGCGCTCGTTCGCCGGGCAGATCGTGAGCTCGAATCCCGATCTCACCCGCGTGCCCGGACGAACGCCGGAGATGGCGCGCATCCGCCGCGCGTTCGTCGCCCCGCCGGGGTGGCTTCTCATGTCGGTCGACTTCAACCAGCTCGGGCTGCACGTGCTCGCGCACCTGACGAAGGATCCGGCGCTCGTCGAGCCGCTCCGCCGCAGAGAGGACATGCACGTGCTCACGGCCGCCGCCGTGCTCGACGTCCCGCCCGGGCAGGTGACGCCCGAGCAGCGGCAGCTCGGCAAGGTCGTCAACTTCGCGACGTTCGCCGGTCAGGGCGCGAGCGCGCTCGCGTTGCAGCTCGGCATCTCGGCGCAAGAAGCGAAGGAGTACATCGCGCGGTTCGATCGGCACTACGCGAAGGTCCGGGCCTTCCAGGACGAGCAGCTCCGGCTCGCTCGTGAGCGGGGGTGGATCGAGACGATCTCCGGACGACGCTGGCCGATCGGAGGCCTCGAGTCGCTCGATCCGCAGGACCGATCGTACGCCGAGCGGCTCGCGCGCCGCGCGACGCACGAGGCGTCGGTTCAGGACGTCTCGCGCCGCGCGCTGCTCGAGGCGGATCGCGCCATCCGTCGCGAAGGCCTTCGGACGGTGCCGCTCCTCCAGGTCCTCGACGAGGTCCTCTTCGAGGTGCCGGAGGCCGAGCTCGAACGGGCCGCGAAGGTCTGCTCGGACGCGATGCGGCACGCGTACGAGCTCGAGGTCCCGCTCGTCGTCGGCGTCGAGGCCGGGAAGAACTGGGCCGACCTCGAGCCGGTCTGCCTGCCGGATTAGGCCCCGGTTGACGACAAAAGACGGGCGCCTGTACGGTCAGCTCATGGACGCCGCCACGCTCACCTCCATCGGTGATCACCTCGCAGTCGCGCTGGCCGCCGGCAGGATCGCGACGAAGAAGGAGTCCGTCGCGCCGGCGATCCAGGATCGGTACAAGGCGCTCAAGCGCGCCGTGTCGAAGCGGAGCTCGAAGATCGAGCTCGGCGAGATCGAGGAGGAGCCGACGTCCGAGGAGCGTCGCGCGGCGCTGGCGAAGGCCCTCGAGGAGCACGGCGCGTGCAAGGACAGGGACGTCATCACGACGGCGAAGGAGCTGCTCGGCCTCATCAAGGTCGACGAGGCGGCGCGCGAGAGCCTCGAAGGGATGGTCGACGACGTCGAGAAGGCGCTCGTCGCGCTCTCGGACGTCGACGTCGACGCCATGGGCGAGGCGCCGAAGCCGGCGGAGTCGAATCGGAGCGTGCGAGACGTCGCACGCAGCTCGCGGCGCGGGCTCGCGTCGGAGACCGGGAGCCAGCGCGTCATCCCACCCGACGAGCCCAGCAAGACGGAGCTCGAGCGGCTGGCGCTGCCGATCCACAAGCGCACGGATCGCTTCTTCATGAAGGTCGCCGTGCTGATCGGGCTCGTCGTCGCCGGTGCTCTGTTCGCTTGGCTCTTCCTCCGAACGCCTCCCGACGCGGTGATGGAGGCGTGCCGCAACGGCGACAAGGCCAAGTGCTGGGAGGTCGTCGCTGCCCAGGACGCGGTCGATCAGGGGCGCAACGTCTCGCCGGAGCCTCTCGGCATCCTGTGCGACAAGCACCAGGACGCGTGCGCGTGCGCCGGGCTCGCTTACGTGAACGCCGCGAAGCGGGAGGGCACGGTCGACTGTGCCGAGCTCGACGTCGTCTCGGCGCTCGATCCGAAGTGGCCGTGCACGTGCAGGCGCTACGACTTCTGGCGCTGGGGCGAGAAGCGGACGGTGAGCTGCGGCATCCCGCGGTGCGAGTGAGCGGCTCGCGGCGGGTCAGGGGACCTTGCGCATCCGCAGGATCTTTCCTTGGCCGAGCCGTGCACCGATGGCGGAGACGTAGATGTGCTCGTCGTCCGCGGCGAGGTCGTAGATGTTGCGCACGCTCGACATCATCGTCGTCGTCGGTCCGCCGGGAGCGTGCGGCGCGTGCGCGACCGAGCCCTCGGACCCGGTCTCGGCTGCGCCCGCGCTCGCCCAGTAGACGCCGCTGGCGTCGACGACGAGGGCGAACGGGTGCGGGTCCGTCGTCGCGATCTGCTCGGGCGCTCCCGTCCCGTCGATGCGGACCCGCATGACGAGGCGAGACGCGTACTCGAGCCAATAGAGGTGAGGCCCGTAGACCTTCGCCGCGATCGGCCCCATGCGATTGTCGGCGAGCACGGAGATCCCGCCGTCCTGCCGGAGCACGGAGACGCGCCCGGTGGGGGCGTTCGGTACGGCGCGCTCCGTCCAGAAGAGGTCGCTTCCGGCGCTCGTCACCGAGGTGGGATCGGCCAGGTCCGGGACGATGGTCGCCACCGCGCCTCCATCGAGCGGTCGCCCGCGGATCTCGCCCTTCCTGTCGCCCATCGCTCCGATCGCCCAGCGCGCTTCGGTCGCGCCGACCCAGAGCGCGACGGCTGCTCCCGTGCTGTTGGCGAGCGAACGACGCTTCAGCGTCTCGAGCGAGAAGCACCCGATTTCGTGCGCAGGCGAGGCGTTGAACGACTGCGTGTAGCAGAGGTCGAGAGGGCCGAGCGCGAGGTGCGTGTCGTAGATGTACCGGCCCTCGAGCTCGCCGGGGATGATGGCCGGATGGACGACCTCGAAGCAGCTCCGATCGGAGCAGGAGACACCCTTCGGCAACCGAATGAGCTGTCCGTAGCCGTGCGCGTTCGGGATGCTGGTGCCGACCTCGATCCAGAAGACGTGGTTGGCGTTGACCGCGAGAGCGACCGGGCCGTGCAGCCCGTCGGCGACGGTCTCGGGAGGACACTCCGCTTCGGTGCAAGGGCGCCCGAAGGGAGCATTCGGTCCCGCGTCGTGCTTCGGCGTGTCGGCGTCGGAGCCTCTCGCGCCCCCGTCGTCGTCGCCCTCGTGCTCGCCCGGAGGAGCTTCGCCTTGGCCGGCGTCGTCACCGGAGATCGACGCGATCTTCAGTGACGTGCACGCGACGAGAGCGGCAGAAGCAAAGGTCAGAGCGGCGATCGTGCGCCGACGCATGCCGCAAGGATGACCGACGAGCTCGCTCGAGGCCAGCTCCGCCCCTACCTCGTGGACGGGAAGGAGAAGACCGCTCCCTCGCGGACGCCCGCCGACGGCCAGCGCTGCGTGATCGTCTTGCGCTTCGTGTAGAAGCGCACCGAGTCCGGGCCGTACGCATGGAGGTCGCCGAAGAGCGACCGCTTCCACCCGCCGAACGAGTGATAGGCGACTGGGACGGGCAGCGGCACGTTCACGCCGACCATGCCGACCTGGATGTGATCGGAGAAGTAACGCGCGGCTTCGCCGTCGCGCGTGAAGATGCACGTGCCGTTGCCGAACTCGTGCGCGTCGATGAGGCGCATGGCTTCGTCGAGCGATTTGACGCGGACGACGCCCAGCACGGGGCCGAAGATCTCCTCGCGGTAGATGACCATCTCCGGCTTGACGTGATCGAAGAGGCAGGCGCCGAGGAAGAAGCCGTTCTCGTAGCCCGGCACCTTCACGTTCCTGCCGTCGACGACGAGCGTCGCGCCTTCCTTCACGCCCTGCTCGACGTAGCCGCGCACCTTCTCGAGGTGCTGCTTCGTGACGAGCGGGCCCATGTCGTTGCGCGGGTCGGTGCCCGGCCCGACCTTCATCTTCGCGATCTGCTCCTTCAGGCCCTCGACGACGGCATCGGCCGTCGCGTCGCCGACGGCGACGACGATCGGGATCGCCATGCAGCGCTCGCCGCACGATCCGAACGCCGCGCCCATGAGCGCGTTGACGGCATTGGGGATGTCGGCGTCCGGCATGACGACGGCGTGGTTCTTGGCGCCGCCGAGCGCCTGGACGCGCTTACCGGTCGCGCAGCCGCGCGTGTAGATGTACTCGGCGATCGGCGTCGAGCCGACGAAGCTGATCGCCTGGACGCGCGGGTCTTCGATGAGCGCGTCGACGGCCTCCTTGTCACCGTTGACGAGGTTGAGCACGCCCGGCGGAAGGCCCGCCTCCATCGCGAGCTGCGTGACGAAGACGGCGGCCGACGGATCCTTCTCCGACGGCTTGAGCACGAACGTGTTTCCGCACACGACGGCCATCGGCCACATCCAGAGCGGCACCATCGCGGGGAAGTTGAACGGCGTGATGCCCGCGACGACACCGAGCGGCTGGAACTCGCTCCACGAGTCGATGCCCGGACCGACGTTCCGGCTGTGCTCGCCCTTCAGGAGCTCCGTCGCGTACGACGCATACTCGACGTTCTCGATGCCGCGCTGGACCTCGCCCATTGCGTCGGCCGCGACCTTTCCGTGCTCGGCGACGAGGAGCGAGACGATGTGCTCGGCGTTCTTCTCGAGCAGCTCCTTGAGCTTGCTCATCACGCGAGCGCGCTTGAGAGGTGGCGTCGCGCGCCATGCGGGGTACGCCTTCTGCGCCGACGCGATCGCCTCCTGGACGGTCGCCTTGTCGGCGAGCAAGACGCGCTTCTCCGCTACGCCCAAGGCCGGGTTGAAGACCTCCTGAGAGCGCTGCGATCCGAGGACGGTCTTGCCGTCGATCCAGTGGCCAATCGTGGGAAGGCTGTCGGACATGATGACGTGCTCGCGTGGCTCGAGGTTGGTGCCTGGCCGGATGTTTCCACATTCTGGGCCGGCGTCGACCTCTCTCGTGCTTTTTTTTTTCGGCATCTGGCGGCGGGATGCGGCTTTGCGGGGCTCCACGAGCACGCTCCTGACCACCCGGCAGGCCGCTCGCCGCGTCATCGCTCAGCGCGAGGTCTTCGCCGAGCGCGACCGGCGCCTCGGCTCGCGCAGCGCGTCGAGCACGAGCCCGCGGAAGAAGCGGCAGCTCGCGTCCGCGTGGGTGCGCTCGTGCCAGGCGAGCCTCATGCAGAAGCGCATCGGCGGCGCGGGAATCGCGAGGATTCGCAGCGGCAGCGCGGCCGCGGCCCACTCGCCGAAGCGTCGTGGAACGCCGGCGGCGAGATCGCTCGACGCCGCGACCGCGACGGCGGCGGAGAAGCTCGGGACGACGAGCGCGACGTCGCGGCGGAGGCCGTGGGCTTCGAAGAACGTCTCGGCCATGCGGTTGCCCGCGCCCGCGCGCCCGAGGGCGAGCCATACGTCGACGTGCCGGAGCGCGTTGAAGCCCTCGCGCGACAAGCGGCGCCCGCGCACGCGCGGGTGATCGCGCCGCACGACGAGCACGGCTTCGTCCTCGTAGAGATCCGTCGCGTGGAGGTCCGGTCCGAGCGCCTGCTCGGGCGTGAACACGACGTCGATGTCTCCGCGGGCGAGGCCGTCCGTGGCCTCGAGCTGATCGATGCTCACGACGCGCAGCCGCGCCCGCGGCATCGCGCGCTCGAAGCGCTCGGCGATGCGCGGGACGCTGCTGATCTGATCGGCGTCGGAGCACGCGACGGTGAACGTGCGCGTCGTCGCCTCCGGCGAGAACGCGGCGTCGCCCCACACCGAGACCTGCAGGCTCTCCATGACTCGAGCGAGTCGCGGCGCGAGCGCGACGGCCCGGGGCGTCGGCACGAGCCCGCGTCCGCTCCTCACGAAGATCGGATCGCCGAGCAGCGAGCGAAGGCGGCCGAGCGCGTTGCTCACCGCCGGCGGCGTCACGTGAAGCCTCTTCGCGGCGCGCACGACGCTCTTCTCCTCGAGCAGGACGTGCAGCACCCAGAGGAGGTTGAGGTCGACGTTGGAGAAGTTCACCGTACGTGAATGATGACATGACGAATCATAAATGGTGGTGACATGTTTCCGTCGCTACGTTCTCCGCACGAGGAGGTCGTGCGATGGGACGAGCGATACGCAGGGTCGTGATCGTCGGCGCCGGCATCGGCGGGCCCGTGCTCGGGATCGCCTTGTGCCGGCTCGGCGTGGAGGTCGTGCTCGCCGAGCGGCGAGACGCTCCGGCGCTGGCCGAGGGCGCGTTCTTGGGCGTGGCCCCGAACGGGATGAACGTCCTCGCGGAGCTCGGCGTCGCGGACGCGGTCCTCGCGCGCGGGTTCCCGTGCCACGCATTCGCGTTCTCGAACCGGAAGGGCGAGACCATCGGCTCGATCGATCGCCGTCGCGATGGCGAGGACTTCGGCTGGCCGCTGACGATGATCCGGCGCGCCGATTTGCACGTCGTCCTCGCCGAGGAGGCGGCGCGGCGCGGCGTCGATCTGCGCTTCGGCAAGCGCCTCGTCGACGTCGATCGATCTCGACCGGACGTCGTCGTGGCTCGCTTCGCCGACGGCAGCACCGTCGAGGGCGACCTGCTCGTCGGCTGCGACGGGCTCCGCTCGCGGGTGCGTTCCCTCGTCGTGCCCGAGGCCGCGGAGCCGGCGTTCTCCGGTCTGCTCGACTTCGGTGGTTTCGCATCGGGCGTCGACGTGCCGGTGCCTCCGGGCGTGAACGCCATGGTCTTCGGGCGGAGGGCATTCTTCGGGATCTTCCCGACGCCGTCGGGCGAGCTCTGGTGGTTCCACAACGGGCCGCCGCCCGAGCCGAGCGAAGAGGCCATGACGACGCGCGAGCGGCTCCTCGCGCTCCATCGAGACGATCCGAGCTGGATCGGCGACGTCCTGCGCGCGACGCCGGAGATCCTCGGGCCGTGGCCCATCCACGACCTCGTCGGCGTGCCGCGTTGGTCGCATGGCCGCATCGGCCTGCTCGGTGACGCGGCGCACGCGATGTCCCCCAGCGCCGGCCAAGGCGCGTCGATGGCGATGGAAGACGCGCTCGTCCTCGCGCAGTGCATCCGCGACGTGGACGATCCGTCGCGCGTCTTCGAGGTGTTCGAGCGCGCGCGTCGCCCACGGGTCGACGCCATCGCGCGGCAGGCGCGCAGGAACGGGAGCGGCAAGGCGGTCAGCGGCCCGGTCGCCACGTTCTTCCGCGACCGCCTCCTCCCGTTCTTCCTTCGCCTCGGTGCGTCCGCGCAGTCCCGCGACTACGGGTACCGTATCGACTGGAACGCCCGCGTCGCCTGACGGTTGCGCGAGATCTTGCGCATCAGGAGCGGATCGGCGAAGCCCGGAGCGCCTGGTGCACCGATGGACCAGGTCGGTCGCCGGCATGGGAAATTCACGGCATGCACGCGTGCAGATCGCGGGCACGCGGCTTGCGGTGACGGCGCGTCATGGGCTGGAGTGGGAACGTCGCGCTCGTACTTTGTCTTGCGACAGCCGTCGCGGTGGGATGCGACGGCCCCTCCGACTCGCTGCTGAAGGACGACCCCGGGACGTTCGAAGACGATCCGGAGGCCGCGAAGCTCGCCGAGACGCTCGCGGCCGGGCCGGCGATGACGCGCAACCTCTCGAACCGCGAGTACCTCAACGCGGTCTCCGACCTGATCGGCGAGAGGCTGCCCCGCGAGCTCCAGGCCGGATGGACCGCGACGACGCAGTTCTCGGGCTTCGACGCGGTGCCGTGGATGAACCTCGACACCAAGGTCGTCCGTGATCTGTCCGAGACGCTCGAGGCCATCCTCGACCGCGCCGTCGCTTCGCCGAAGGTGATGACCTGCCAGGTCACCTCGGCAGACCAGCTCGCGTGGGAAGGATGCGCGAAGTCGATCGTCGAGCCGTTCGCGACGCGCGCATATGGGCGTCCGCTCGCACCCGCCGAGGCGGAGTCGCTCGCGCGGCGCTACGCCGATGGTGTCGCGCTCGCGCAGGAAGCGCTGACCGATCCGAAGGAGATCTTCACGGACGGCGTCCGTGCGGCGCTCGGCAGCGTCCTGCTCGCGCCGCAGTTCGTCACGCGCATCGAGGTGCCGCCCACGCCGGACTTCACCGGCGAGCGCGATCTCGACGCCTACGAGCTCGCGAGCCGCATCTCCTTCATGTTCACCGCGTCGATCCCCGACGACGAGCTCTGGTCGAAGGCCGTCGACGGGACGCTCACGAATCCGGACGTGCTGCGCGCGCAGGTCGAGCGCCTGCTCGACACGAAGACGGACGTCTTCGTCCAGAGCTTCATGGGCCAGTGGTTCGACTTCCGCGAGTACGAGTCGACCGAGCCGGGCACGCTCGAGCACACGATGTGGAACGAGAGCTGGCGCGTCATGGCGGACATCGTGAAGGAGGGGCTGCCCGCCAAGGCGATCCTGCAGCCCGGCTTCACGTATCTGAACCAGGAGCTCGCCGCGCACTACAACCTCGTCGGCCAGTTCCCGTCCGAGCTCACGCGCGTCGAGACCGCCGAGCGCGGCGGCATCCTCCAGCAGGGGAGCTGGCTCTCGCTGAGCGCGACGCCGCTCAAGACGAGCCCGATCCACCGCGGGCGGCTCGTGCAGGATCGCCTCCTCTGCAAGGTGATCCCGCCGCCGGACTCCTCGCTGTTCGAGGAAATCCAGAAGGTGACGGCTTCGATCCCCGCGACCGCTTCGGTCAAGGAGCGCCTCGAGACCCACCGGAACGCGGGGCCCGCGTGCGCCGGCTGCCACGAGTACATGGATCCGATCGGTCTCGGCCTCGAGGGCTTCGACATGCACGGGCGCCTCCGCAACGCGTACGCCGACACCGGCAGGCCCGTCGAGACCGAGAGCCACCTGCTCGGCAAGCCGTTCCGCACGTTCCGGGAGCTCAACGCCATGATCGCCGAGCTCCCCGAGTACGAGCGCTGCGCGGCCGAGAAGCTCACCATCTACTCGACCCGTCGGATCGTCGACGCGACGGCGTCGAAGGCCGACGCGGACCTCCTCACGTATCTGTCACATCCGATCGATGGAAGGCCGCCGAGCGTCCGACAGATGATCCTCCGTCTCGTCACGAGCAAGGCGTTCCGCAGGGTGCATCACGGAGGGGCGAAATGAGCAGGGTCCTCTCTCGTCGCAACGTGCTCCGCGGTGTCGGCGTGTGCATCGCGCTCCCGCTCCTCGAGTCCGCGCTCCCGATCCGTCTCGCACACGCGCAGCTCACGCCGAAGAAGAAGCGCTTCATCGGCTGCTTCTTCGGCAGCGGCGCGCCGATGCCGGACGCAGCGAACGGCGACTGGGGCTACTCGGGCAACCGCGGCGGCGCGCTGAAGCCGCTCGCCGATCTCGGCGTCGCCCCCTACGTCGCGGTCATGCGCGGGTTCCGCGCGGTGAACAACTTCGACGTCCACTGGTCGGGTACGGCCGGCTTCCTGTCGTCGACGCCGGTCGGCACGACCAATTCGCCCAACCCGACGTCGGATCCCAACTACGAGCGCTGCGCCAAGTCGCTCGACCAGATCATCGCCGACACGCACCCGTCGGCGCCGATCCGCAGCCTGCACGCCGGCTTCAGCCGCGTGCCGAGCTGGGACGAGGGGCACGATCGCGTCGGCTCGATCAACTACGTGAACTCGATCGCGTGGCGCGACGCGACGAGCCCGATCTCGAACATCACCGACCCCATGCAGATGTTCACGCGCGTCTTCGGCTCGAGCGACAAGCTCTCGAACGCGCGGGCGGCGTATCTCCTCGAGCGCCGCAAGAGCATCCTCGACGGCGTGCTCGATCAGTACAACCACCACAAGGCCACGCTCTCCTCCGCGGACAAGCACCGCCTCGAGGCCTACGCGCAGAGCATCCGCGAGGTCGAGGGCGAGCTCACGAGCGCCGCGAACGCGACCACCTGCGCGAGGCCGGCCGAAGAGACCGGCGGCGAGGCGTACGTCCGGAACTTCCGGACGATGCAGAAGATCATCATCGCCGCGATGCAGTGCGATCTGACCCGCGCGGCGACCATCATGTACAACGACGGCATCGGGCCGAACCGCCCGACCTCGACGGTCGCCGCGGAGCAGCACGACTCGGCGCACAACAACTGGAACACGCTCATCCAGATCAACCAGGTGCAGGTCGCCCTCTGGGGCGAGCTCATCGCGGGCCTGAAGGCCGCGGACCTCCTGAAGGAGACCGTCGTCGTCCTCGGCAGCAACATGTCCGACGGACGCACGCACAACTCCGCGAACGTCCCGCTGCTCGTCGCGAGCGAGAACGTCGCGAACGAGATGAAGCTCGGGCAGGAGGTCTACGGCACGCCGACGCCGGCGGCGGTGACCGACCTCGCGCAGAATCGCAACATGTCCGATCTCTGGGTCGACCTCTTGAAGCTCTACGGCGTGAACGTCACGAGCCTCGGCGAAGGCCCGTACAAGAGCACCGGCAAGCCCTCGGGTATCCTCGTTTGACCGTGAAGCCTCGGCTCGGAGCGTGTCTCTTCGTCATCGCTGCCGTTCTCTCCGCCGGAGCCTTCTCCGCTGCGTGCTCGCCGTCGGACGACGGGCTGGGCATCGACTACGCTCCGCGAAGGACGCGGGGGCCCGAGGCGGAGGCCGGAGATGACGACGGCGCAGCGCCCGCGCCCACGTCGACGACACCCTCTTGCTCCAACGGTGTCCGCGACGGCGCCGAGACCGACGTCGACTGCGGAGGCGGGACCTGCCCGCCGTGCGCCAACGGCCGCGCCTGCTCGATCTCGAGCGACTGCGTGAGCCTCGTGTGCTCCGGTGGGGTGTGCATGAACGACGTGGGATGCTCCGACGGTACGCGCGAGGGCTTCGCGTCGCTCGACATGTTCCCCGACATCGCCGCGTGCGCGGGCGGATGGTCCGTCCCCGGCCTCGGCGCGAGCCCGGCGTGCGGGCGCAAGTCCGGTAACGGCAGCACGAACCCGACGGGGAAGGACTGCAGCGCGGCCGACCTCTGTCAGGTCGGTTGGCACGTGTGCGAGTCGCCGGCAGCCGTCGCGGAGCGGACCGGGGGCCAAGGCTGCGCCGCCGCCGGCGTCGCGGGCCAGAACGCGTTCTTCGCGATCCGACAGGCCGGACCCGGAGACGCGCAGTGCGGCGTCGGCAACAACGATCTGTTCGGCTGCGGGGACGTCGGCGCGACACCGGACGCGACGACCTGCGCGCCGCTCGATCGATTCTCGAACGACCTCTGCGTGGCGCTCCCGGACACCTGGCAATGCGGCGACGTGGGAACCGAGGAGCTGAACAACGTCACGAAGGCCGCCAGCGAGGGCGGCGGCGTCCTCTGCTGTCGCGACCGCTGAGGTCCTCCGGGGAAGCGAGCCCTCGCGGGCGCTGCGCCGCGCCGGCGGGAACGCCGCGTGCGTTCCGGACGGGCCGAGGTGCATCATGGACCCGAACCGGACACGGCAGCTCGCCGAGCAGTTCATCGATCGCCTGCTGCGCTTCGAGAAGGAGGGCGGCTCTACGCTCGACGATCTCGTCCAGCTCTTCGCCGACGACGCCGAGATCGAGACCCCGGCGGTCGATCTCGCCGCGCCGCCGCGCGCCGGCGTGTGCGAGCTGCGCCACTTCTGGCAGGTCTACCGCGACGTCCTCGGCAGAGCGCGGTCGCGCTTCTTCCGCGTGACGGCGAGCGAAGACGCCGCAGGGCTGTTCTGGACGACCGGCGCCGTCGGGCCGGACGGCCGCACGGTCGAGTACGACGGGGCCACCTTGCTCGTCTTCGACGATGCGGGGCGCATCGCGCGGCTCCGCGCGTACTTCGACGTCGGGGACCTCTCGCACGGCCGGAGCTCGAGCGTGCTGCGTCGAGGCCGAAGCCGGGCGGCGGCGTGAAGCCGCGCGCCCGACGGCGCGTCGGACGCGCATGCGCGCACGTCCGGACGAGGCTCGACCTGATCGACATCCGCCCAGTCTATGCGAGCTCGACGGCGCTCGTGTCGCTCGCGTCCGTCAGGACGTCAGGGTCGACGACGTGCCTTCGTCGGACCGCGTCAGCGCCGACCAGAGGACGGAGAGATCGAGCTCGAAGACCTCGAACGGCTCTACGCGCACCTTGCCGCCGCACGCGACCTTGCCGAAGTCGAGCGAAGACGGGGAGAACTCGAGGAAGGGAGTGCCTTGCTCGCCGTTCGCTGCGAACGTGATCGCAGGACGACGCCAGCCAGCTCGCCGTTCGGCGCGAACGAGTCATTTCCTTTACGGCGCTCGAGGACGTCCCTCTCCTAGTTCCACCGGCGCAGCTTCTCCGGGTTGCGCACGACCCAGAGGTCTCGGACGAGCCGTCCCGCGATCCCGAATGCGATCACCGCCACGATCTCGTCGCCTGCGCGACCGACGAGGCCCGGCTCACCGTTCACCGTCGACGGCTCGAGCCGTAGCCCCGGCTGACGATCGAAGGCTCCGACGAGCAGCTTGGCGATCGGCTCGGGGCCGAAGACGGGCGTGAGCGAGGCGCTGACGATGCCGCCGCCGTCGGTGACGATCGACGCCGATGGATCGAGCATCGCGACGATGCGCTCGAGGTCACGAGCCTGCCACGCTTCTCGGAACGCGGCGACGAGCTCGGCGCGGGCGCCGTCCGTGCGGGGCTCGATCTTCCTCGCTTGCACGCGCCGCCGCGCGGAGACGGCGAGCTGCCTGCACGCTTGCGACGAACGCCCGACGATCTCGGAAGCTTCGTCGAACGACAGGCCGAAGACGTCGTGCAAGACGAAGACGACGCGCTCGGCGGGCGTCATCGTCTCGAGGACCACGAGGAGCGCCATCGAGACGGAGCGGTCCAGCTCGATCGCTTCGTCGACGTCCATCGACGCCCATCCTCCGTCGGGCGGCAACGGTTCGGGGAGCCACTCGCCGACGTACCGTTCACGGCGGACGCGCGCCGATTGCAGCACGTCGAGGCAGACACGGCTCGCGGCCTTGACGAGCCACGCGCGCCGGGAGGTGATCGCCCCGCGCTCGTCCTCGGAGAGGCGACACCACCGCGCATACGTCTCCTGGACGGCGTCCTCGGCCTCGTCGACGGTGCCGAGCATCCGATAACAGATCCGAAGCAAGAGCCTGCGTTCGCTCGCGAGGGGCTCGACCTCGTCCACGTCCGTGTCCGGCATTGGTCCTCCCGTCGTTCCGAGACGAAGCAGCAGGCGGAAATGTGAGGTCGATTGAACCTCACATTTTCCCGACGTGCATCGTCATCGTGCGCGACGTCGGAGCGACGTCCGAAAAAGGAGCTTCAAGATGAGCGAAAAGGACGTGGTTTTCGTGAACGTGCTCGAGGTCGAGCCCGCGCGTCAGCCCGAGGTGGTCGGGCTGTTGAAGGAGGCGACGGAGTCGGTCATCCGGCGCCGAGAGGGCTTCCGTTCCTCCGTGATCCTCGCGAGCCTCGACGCGTCGCGCGTGATCAACGTCGCTCGGTGGCAGAGCGCGGAGGCGATCAAGGCGACGCAGAGCGACCCTTCGGCCGCCGAGTACGCCAAGCGGCTGCAGGCGATCGCGAAGCCGAGCCCGGCCGTCTACGCGATCGTGGGCGAATACGGCGCGTGAGGGCCTGGCGAGGCGGCGGACCGGTGCGCCGACGGCGCCCCGATCCGTCAGACCGCCGCGACGCGCGTGAGCTGCTCGTGCAGAGAGACGACCGGCGGTGGGCGCACGCCGAAGAGCTTGCCGACCCCGCGGAGCACGGTGTCGACGGGCTTCGGGATCGTCCGGACGACGTTGCGTCCGGCGAGCTTCGCGGCTCGGCTCATCGCTTCGGCGGCGTCGACCGCTTCGCTCGGTGCATCGAGCGTCGCGCCGGTCGCGTCGTCGATCGCGCGCACCACCTCGGCGGCGACCGCGTCGGCGTTCGCGATGCGCATCTTGCTGCCCCGCGGGAGCCAGACCGGCTTGGAGCTCTGGAGCGCCGGGTCTTTCGCGAGCTCCTCGACCAGCGGCGGAGTGCGTAGCACCACGTACGGGACGCCGTAGCGCTTGAGCGCGTCGATCTCTTCGTCGTACCCCGGCGGGACGACGACGACGACGGCGCGGACGCCGGGAGGAGCGTTGGTGGCGCCGAGGACGGCGCGCATGCGAGCCACGTCGGGCTTGGGAGAGAGTGCTCCGGTCAGCAGATTGGGGGCTGGCGCGTAGACGATCGCGCGGCAGCCGCACGCCGATCCGAACAGGTCGTCATTTCCATGGGAAGCAGAGCGAACCTTCACACCGGCCTTCTCGAGGGCGGCGCGGACCGCGACCCCGAGCGGCCCGTCTCCGGCCAGATCGAGGATCATGCGCCTCGGATAAGCACGCCCTTTGCCTCGGGCAAGCCCAGGCGGTGAGGCGCGGCGCGCCCGAGGCGCCCCGGCCGCGCGTCCCGAGGAACGTGCGGAGCCTCACCGTCGCCGCCGTGACGGGAAGATATCCGTATCGAGGTGAGCTCGCTCCATTCGGCTCGGGGGCTTCTCGAAGACGGCCCGATGCCCCGATTCGGGGCGAGGCGTGTTAGAGAGGGACGTCGATGCGCTCATCGAGCTGCTCCCGCCTCGTCCTCGCATTCGGCGCCGCGCTGGCCGGGATCGGGTGCGTGGGCCCGCTGACGCCTCGTGCTCCGAGCTCGCCGGCGGCGGTGGCGCCGCCGGTGGAGAGCGCGGAGCGCGTGGAGAAGGCCGCGCCGCCCGCCGAGCCGGAGGCGGCGGCGACCGACTGCGACGAGCCGAAGGCATCACCAGCGGTCGCGGAGGACGACGGCGATCCCGCGACCGTCGACGACGGCTTCGAAGCTCCGGCACAGGAGGCGGCGTCCGGAGCGCAGTCCGCAGTGCCGTTCGCGGACCTCACGGACCAGGAGATCGTCGCACGCCTTCGCACGGACATCGGGGCGCTCGGGCCGATCTCCATCGGCACCGCGCATTCGGGGGTGCTCATCGCCGGCGTGCGCATGCCGGAGGGACCGAACTGGCAGCTCACGAACCCCGGGCTCGCGTGGGGAACCAAGGAGACCGTCGACGCGCTCGCGCACGCGATCGACGCGGTCGCCGCCCGCTTCCCGGACACGCCGCCGCTCTTCATCGGCGACATCAGCGCCAAGCGCGGTGGGCATCTGCCTCCCCACGTCAGCCACCAGTCCGGACGCGACGCCGACGTCGGCTACTACCTGACGGAGCCCGCTCGGCCGTACACCACCGCGACGGCGGCGAACCTCGATCGAGCGCGGACGTGGCATCTGCTTCGGACCCTCATCGTGGACAGCGACGTCGACCTCATCCTGGTCGACACGCAGATCCAGCGCCTGCTGAAGGCCCACGCGCTCTCGATCGGCGAGGACCCCGCGTGGCTCGACCAGATCTTCCAGGTGGGCGGCAAGAGCTCGCGCCCCATCATCTTCCACGCCAAGGGACACGCGAATCACTTCCACGTGCGGTTCTACAGCCCGGTCGCTCGCGAGCTCGGGCGGCGGGCGTACCGCTTCCTGCTGTCGCGCGGTCTCATCACGCCGCCGACGCGGTACATCACGCACACGGTCAAGCCCGGAGAGACGCTGACCCACCTGGCGCGCCGCTACAAAGTCACGATCGACGCGATCAAGAAGGCGAACGCGCTCACCTCGGACGTGCTCCGCGCGAACAAGCAGTACAAGATCCCGCAGACGGGAGGCATCCCGATGCCCGCGCGCCTCGTCGTGCCGCCGCGACGCCTCCCGCCGAGCCCGAGCCCCGAGGCGGAAGCAAAGGCCGCGCCGGCACTCGAGCCCTGCCGCCGCACCAGCGCGCCGGGAGGTTGAGAAAAAATTCGGGTGCGATGTCGAAATCGCCTCCCCGGCTCCGACCATGGGTGACGCCGGGCTTCGCCGGCGTCGTGCTCCGGACCAACCCCGAGCGGGAGGCTTCCCATGCCCGAGATGACGACGTTTCTCACGTACGCTGGACATCGCCGCGCTGGAGCGCGCGTACGAAGGCGCCTGATGCGCGCGTGCGCTCGCGTCAGGTGCAGCCCACTTGACCGCACTCCGTGACGCACCTGTTCTCGAGGCACGCGCGGACCGGCACTTTGGTCTCTCCGCAGGTGCACTCGATCGGCGCGCATTGATCGGCGACGCACGCGCCTGGCTCGGTCGGGCCCCGAGGCGGGATCGTGGAGGGCGGAGCGTCGTCGTCGTCGTCGCGGTCGTCGCGACCGGGGCGCTCGCCTCCGCCCGGGCCGCCGATCTCGCCGGGCGTGTCGTCGTCGGGGCTCGGCGGGGCTCCAGGACCGCCGACGCATGCGGTCGAGATCGTGAACGTCATCACCATCGTGGCGGTCAGCGCTCGCATGATTGCTCCTCCGTCGGGGGCGGTGGGTGCAGGCTCCGCCCGTGACCCGAGCAGAATGAGTACCATCCCGCGGCTCGCGCGTGAAAAGAGCATCGTGCTCGAGCACAGCCGCATCAACGAAGAAAGGAAACATTCGATGCGTTACATGCTGATGATGCACAGCTCCGCAAAGGGAGCCTTCCAGATCGCGAGCTGGCCGAAGGAAGACATCGCGCGGCACATCGGGTTCATGATGGACTTCGCGAAGAGGCTCACCGAGACGGGGGAGCTCGTCAGTGGTGCGGGGCTCACCGGTCCCGAGCAGGCGAAGGTCGTCCGCGCGGGGGAAGACGGCAGGCCGATCACCGACGGCGTCTTCCCGGAGTCGAAGGAGTTCTTGGCAGGCTACTGGCTCGTCGACGTCGAGACGCCGGAGCGCGCGTACGAGATCGCGGCGCAGGCATCGGCGGCACCGGGGCCTGGCGGCAAGCCGCTGAACATGCCCATCGAGGTGCGTGAGGTGATGAGCGCGCCTCCGCCCCAGGACATCTCCTGAGCCGTGGAATCGCTCGACGCACGTGTCCGGCACCTGCTGCGGGACCTGGCGCCCCAGGTGCTGGGAGCCATCGTGCGTCGCTTCGGCGACTTCGACGCGTCCGAGGACGCGGTTCAGGAGGCGCTGATCGCGGCGGCCACGCAGTGGCCCCGCGACGGCGTGCCCGACAACCCGCGGGCATGGCTCGTCCACGTCGCGGCGCGGCGGATCGCCGATCACGTGCGCGCCGAGGCGGCGCGGCGGCGTCGTGAGGCCTTCGTCGTCAGCCTCGTGCCGCCGGAGGAGCAGCTCGCGCTCGCGCCGGACGAGGCAGAGGGCGTGGAGGAGGACGACACGCTCGACCTGCTCTTCATGTGCTGCCATCCCGTCCTCTCGCCGTCGTCCGCGATCGCGCTCACGCTGCGGGCCGTCGGCGGTCTGACGACCGCGGAGATCGCGCGCGCCTTCTTGGTGCAAGAGGCGACGATGGCGCAGCGGATCAGCCGCGCGAAGCAGACCATCAAGGCCTCCGGCGTGAGGCTCGAGAGACCGACGCCAAAGGAGCGGGCCGCGCGTCTCGGGAACGTGATGCACGTGCTCTACCTCGTGTTCAACGAGGGCTATACGGCGAGCTCCGGGCCGGAGCTCGTCCGGACGGATCTGTCCGCGGAGGCCATTCGCCTCACGCGCATGCTCCGTCGCCTCGTGCCGGACGATCCCGAGGTGACCGAGCTCCTCGCGCTCATGCTCCTCACGGACGCGCGACGGGCGGCGCGGACGGGACCGGCGGGGGAGCTCGTTCCGCTCGACCAGCAGGATCGGAGCCTGTGGGATCGTGCCGCGATCGAGGAGGGCATCGCGCTCGTGACCGAGGCGCTCCCGCGGGGCGCGGTCGGTCCGTATCAGGTGCAAGCCGCCATCGCCGCCGTACACGACGAGGCGGAGAGCGTGGAGGCGACCGACTGGCCGCAGATCCTCGGCCTCTATGGCCTGCTTCTGCGCATGTCCGACAGCCCGATGGTGGCGCTGAATCACGCCGTCGCGATCGCGATGGTCCACGGACCGGCCGCCGGCCTCGAGCGCCTCGACGCGGTCGCGCACGATCCGCGCATCGCGGGGCACCATCGCCTCGACGCGGTCCGCGCCCACCTGCTCGAGCGAGCCGGTGAGCGTGACGGCGCGATCGCTCATTATCTCCGCGCTGCCGAGAAGACCGCGAGCATTGCCGAGCGCGATTACCTCCTCGGCCAGGCGGCACGGCTGCGCGAGGCCGCGCGATGACGGTGTCCGACGCCGAGCGAGACATCCGCGTCGCTGGAGCCTGCATCGCGTCCGTCGGCCTTCCGTTCCGAGGCGCGGCCTGGGACACTCGGAGCTCACGAGGACAGGGCCATGGGCGAAGACCATGACGAGAAGTCGACGACGGCGAGGCTCGCCGTGCTCGAGCGCGGATGCACGGTCGACGAGGCGTTCGCGTTCTTCGATGCGCTTCCCTCCGTCACGGTCGAGGAGCTCCGCGGGCGATGGAAGGGGACCGAGCTCCGGACGGGGCATCCGATGGAGGGGCTCCTCGAGCGCTTCGGCTGGTACGGCAAGGAGTTCGTCGACGAGGAGACGGTGCACCCGCTCTTGTTCCGCGACGCGAGCGGCAAGGTGTTCAAGGTCGACCCTCGGAAGCTGCCGGTGGAGCTCGCGCCACGGATGCCTCGCGTCGGCGGCGCCGTCGCACGCCACGCCTTCGCGGCGCTCGAGCCGGTGATTGGAACCTCGAAGCCGCGCGCTCGTCTCCGGAACATGGAGTACCGGGGGAAGGTGAGCGCGACGATGATCTACGACCACCTCCCCATCCTCGACGTCTTTCGCCAGGTCGACGAGGACACCGTCCTCGGCGTCATGGACCGACGCGGCGACGAGCGTCCGTTCTTCTTCGTGCTCCGGCGCGATCGCGCGTAGGCGCTACTTCTGGGGCACGCCCACGGTCTTCCACTCCGGATGGTCGCCGACCATCTGCGACAACCACGCGGACAGCGCCGTGCCGTTCACGCCCGGTGCGCCTGCGTCGTCACCGTCCGGCGTGCCGCCGTCGGGCGCGCTCGACTCGGCGCCGGTCACGATCGAGAGGTTGCCGAGCATCGTGTGCTTGTTGCCCGGCACGATGAAGGCGGCGGCGTTCGAGCGACCGAACGAGGCCGTGACGAGGTCGAGCAGGCCGGCCTCGAAGTCGGCCCCGGACAGCGCGTAGAACTGCGCGATGACGTTGTCCCGCGTGTACGAGAGGAGGGCGAAGCGGGAGGCAGGGTACTTGGTCAGGTAGTAGGGCAGCGCGTTCGCGAGCTCCGTCTTGCACGCGTCGCACCCGGGCGGCACGGCCTCTTCCAGCTTCCACGCCGCCTTCCAGTCCTCGAAGTACTCCATCTTGCTGGCCGGGAAGGGCGGCCCCGAGTCGTCGAGCAGATCGACGCGCACGTTCGGTCCGAACGCGTACTGCGCGCGCCAGAAGTTGAGCGCGGCTCCGAAGCCGCCCGCGCTCGATCCGGAGAGGACCACGCGTTCGACGTCTTCGAACGTGGGGACGATCCGCGCGAGGAACGCCTCGAAGTTCCTCCGACCGACGTGGCGCGTGGGCGTGCCGTCGTACTCGGCCTCGACGTTGCCGGCGTGTACGTCGCCCGTGCAGTACGGCACGTAGACGAAGCTGTCGTCCTTGAAGGGGTTGTCCTCGAGGCCCCGATCGAGCAAGGACCCGCCGACACTCGAGATGCGGGTCCGGAACGCCTCCTCGTCGAACGGCTTCGAGATGAAGCTCGCGGTCTGGAGCGTGTAGCAGGTGAGCGCGTTCCAACATGCGCCGCCGCCTTCGAGGAAGACGAGGAGGCGTTTGCTCGTGCCGAGGTTCACCCCGATGCCCGTCGGCGTGCCGTTCGCGCAGGACGAGTCCGGGAAGGGAACCCACTTCCACTCGCCTTCCGTCAGACCGTCGATCTTGTCGCCCTTCTCGAACGGGAAGGTGTCCGGGTCGATGACCGGCGCGCCCTCGTCTCCCGCGTCGGTAGTCGTCGGAGGATCGGGCGTTGCCGGGGGAGGCTCGTCGGACGACGAGCACGCAAGGAACGCTGCGCCTGCGCCGGCGAGCACGAAGAGCAAGGCGGGGGACACACGAAAGGACATGTGTCTTCCGTAGCGGACGGGAGCCCGAGTCGGTAGCGGTTATCCCTCTCGTGATGGTCTTGGGGCGGAAAATTCCACGCAGGCCGTGCCGGCGCCGAGGCTTTCCTCGCGTCCGTGAGGTGGTCGTAACGTCGGTGCGAATGCTTGTAGAGTGCACGTGACGTAACGTCGGTAGGAATGCGTGTGTGGTACACGTGACGTAACGTCGGCAGGAATGTATGTGGGATGCAAATGGGCGGCAGCTCTGGAGCCTGGAGCCCGGAGCCTGGAGCCTGATGGATCTCACGTGACGTAACGTCGGCAGGAATGTATGTAGGATGCAAATGGTGCGGCAGCTCTGGAGCCCGGAGCCTGGAGCCTGATGCACCTCGAATGCGTGCATGATGCATGTGACGTGACGTCGGTAGGAATGGATGTAGGATGCAAATGGTGCGGCAGCTCTGGAGCCTGGAGCCCGGAGCCTGGAGCCTGATGCACCTCGTCCGTCGAGAGCGCGAGCGCGGTGCGCTGTGCGCGGAGGTCATCGGGAAGAGCTCGCGGTCCGTCACCTGACGCGTGGGCGGAGGCGGAGCGTCGTTGCGCGAGGAACGTGCAGCTCCGCTTGACGGCGTGTGCGCGCCGTCGAGGACAAACGGGTATGGTCGCCGAGGAGAGTCTGGGCACCTCGAACGTCGTCGAGCTTCGGAGGAGCCTTCACCGCATCCCCGAGCTGTCGTTCGAGGAGGAGCGGACGGCCGAGCGCATCTTGCGCGCGCTCGCGCCGCTCGGTCTCGAGACGACGTACGGGGGGCGCGGGACCGGGATCGTGGCGCGGCTCCGTGGGCGGGACCCTCGCGCGCCCGTGATTGCGCTTCGGGCGGAGATGGATGCGCTGCCAGGGCGGGAGACGACGGGGCTGCCCTTCGCGTCGGAGCATCCCGGGCGGGTGCACTCGTGCGGGCACGACGCGCACATGGCCATGGTGGTCGATGCCGCGAGGCGGCTCGTGGCCGCGCCGCCCGAGGGGGACGTCGTCTTCATCTTCCAGCCGGCGGAGGAGAGGGGACGCGGCGCGCGCGTCATGATCGAGGCCGGGGCGCTGCGCGGCGTGGACGCGATCTTCGCGGGGCACGTCACCCATCACTACAAGACCGGGCAGATCATGGTCGCCGCCGGTCCGGTCACGGCGCAGTCGGACCGGTTCGTCATCAACGTGCACGGACGTGGCGGACATGGCGCGCGGCCGCACGAGGCGGTCGACGCGGTGATCGTCTGTGGGCTGCTCATCGCCGCGCTCCAGACGCTCGTGTCGCGCGAGACCGATCCGCTCTGGCCGACCGTGGTGACGATCGGGCGCGTGACCGCGGGGACGGCCGCGAACGTGATCGCGGCGGACGCGCTGCTCGAAGGCACCATCCGCACGACGTCGCCGTCCGAGCGCGCGCGGGTCCATCGCGGGATCCGGCGCATGGCGGAGGCCGCGGGCACACTGCACAACGCGACCGTCACCGTCGACCTCGTCGAGGGCAATCCCCCGGTCGTCAACACGGCGCGGGAGGCGGAGATCAGTCGTCTCGCCGCGGAGGCGGTCGTCGGTCCGCGGAACGTCGTCCCGCAGGAGCACCCGAGCATGGGCTCGGAGGACTTCGCCTTCTACCTGCGCGAGGTGCCGGGATGCTACGTGCGTTTCGGCGCTTGCGCAGAAGGGCAACCCTACGTTCCGCTGCACAGCCCGTCGTTCACGATCGACGAAGGCGTCCTCGAGATCGGGGCGCGCTGGTTCGAGCGCGTCGTGCGCGAAGCGCAACGGATGTTGCCGCGAAAGCCATGATCCGCTCCTTTCGTCCGTCGCCGCCCACCGTAGGCGTCGAGCTCGAGTGGCAGCTCGTCGACGAGGAGACGCTCGATCTGCGCGACGGGATCCTCCCTCTCATCGAGGTCCTCTCGGACGACCCCTGCATCAAGCCCGAGATGCTGCAGCCGGCCGTCGAGACGATCACGCCGGCGGCCGAGAGCACCGCCGCGCTCCGGTCCGGCCTCCTCGACGTCGTCTCTCGCGTCTCGGACGCCGCCGCTCGCTTCGGTATGGCGATCGTGGGGGCGGGGACGCATCCGTTCTGCGAGCGGAGCGTGCCCGTCACGCCGCTCCCGCGGTATCTCGCGATGGAGAGGACGCAAGGGTATCTGGCGCACGCGTACATCGCCTATTCGCTCCAGACCCACGTCGGCATGCCGTCGGGCGAGGTGGCCGTCCGCGTCATGCGGGAGCTCCGAGGGTTCGTGCCCGTCTTGCTCGCGCTCTCGGCATCGTCGCCGTTCTTCCACGGCTACGCGACGCCGTTCGCCTCGTACCGGCAGCGTATCCTCGCGACGGCGCGGAGCTGCGGGATGCCGCCTCCTTTCGAGGACTGGTCCGCGTTCGTCGACTTCCTCGACCTGGCGGAGCGCGCGAGCATGTTCGGCTCGTTCCGCGACATGCATTGGGACGTCCGGCTCCGGCCCGACTTCGGGACGATCGAGGTCCGCGTCATGGACGCACAGCCCACGATCGATCGCTCGCTCGCGCTCGCCTCGGTCGTCCACTCGCTGCTCGTGTACCTCGCCGATACGCGCGAAAAAGAGCGACCGGCGATCGTTCGCCCGCTCTCATGGTGGATCGAGAAGGAGAACGCCTTCCGCGCCTCGCACGAAGGCGTTCACGCGTGGCTCGTCACCGACGAGGAGGGGACGGTCACTCCGCTCCGCCAGCTCGCCGAGGAGCTCTTCGAGATCGTCGCCCCCACCGCGCGCCGGCTCGGCGAGAGCGACGATCTCTCGCGCGCGCGTGCTCTGCTCGACGACACCTCCTGCGAGCGCCAGCTCGCGGTCTTCCGCTCGACCGGCTCCACGCGCGAGGTCGTGCGCGCGCTCGCGAACGAGCTGCGCGACGAGATCGGGCGGCCGCGGATCCATCCGTACGATTCCCTCGAGTCGATGGGCGTACCGTGACGGTGCCCGTCTTGCGCGAATCGCGCGAGGAGCCGGGCGGACCGCGGAGAGGCCGCCGGGCCTGGATCGCGGATCCGTCTCGAAGGTGACCGACGATTGCGCAAGCGCGCGTCGCTCGTGACGCCACGAGCGGACTTGTCGCAGTGAGACTGCTCCCACGGGCGCCGTTCCGGGCGCGCGTGCTCGGGCACACCATGTGCTCTCGAGAGCCGCGGCGGCGGGGTCAGGAGACCCGACATGTTCAGCGGCACCGCCTGCCCGCGGATCGCGGAGCACCTCGCGCGCAAGGCCCTCCGGCTCTCGAGCGCGCTCCCCTCGACCACTTCGATCTTCTCCCTCGCATTCCTCGTCCTCGGCGGCCTCGCTCACACGGGCTGCGTCGTTCCCGAAGAAGACGAGGAGGCGACCCTGGCGACGGCCGACGAGCTACGCAAGCAGTGCGGCCTCGGGCCGACGGTGCCCGGCCTCGACGTCTCGAAGTGGCAAGGCGAAATCGACTTCGCGAAGGTGCGCGCCGCCGGACAGCGCTGGGTGATCATCCGGAGCAACGACGGCGACTACGTCGATCCGATGTTCGTGACGAACTACAGGAAGGCGAAGCAGGCGGGCCTCGTCGTCGGCGCGTACATGTTCTACCGCGTGAAGCTCGAGCACCAGCGGCCGGGCGTCCAGGCGAACATCATGCTGGAGAAGCTCACCGAGGCCGGCTACGACCCGCGCGAGGATCTGCCGCCGACGCTCGACGTCGAGGGAGCGTCGTTCAATCTCGATCTCGACCGGGCGAGCATCATCCGAGGGGTGAAGGCCACGCTCGACGCGCTCGAGGCGCGCGCCGGACGGAAGCCGATCATCTACACGAACTCCGCGTGGGAGGAGCACATCGGCAGCTCGGATTTCGGCGAGTACCCGCTCTGGGCCGCGATGTACTACCTGAACGGGAGCGCCGAGACGAACTGCCCGAAGATCGCCGAGACCGGCGCGCGCACGTGGACCTTCTGGCAGCACTGCAAGGGCGAGGCGGGAGCGGGTCAGTGTCAGCGTGACGTCCCGGGCATCTCGGGGCGGCCGGATCAGAACGTCTTCAACGGCACGCTCGAGCAGTTCATGGCGTTCGTGCGCGGAGGCGGCGGACCGGCCGCGGGCTGCCACTCCGCGACGCTCGGCCTAGACGTGGTGGAGAACACCTGCGTGCAGAGCCGGAGCGACGGAAAGTGGTACCAGTGCAGCGACGGCAAGTGGCTCGTTCGCTCTACCGTGCCCGCCGCGTGTGTGTCCGAGCACCCGCTCTGATCGACGCGCGCCTGGTCAACGGCCGCGACACCTGAGGGAGATCGCGGGCGGCAGCGGCGCGCAGATCGCGCTCGAAGTCGAAGGAACGGCGTAGCCCGTCTTGACGCCGGTGCCCTGCGGCTTGGCGCGTACGACGATCGAGCCGGTCGAGCCCGGGTTGATCCCGATCGTGCTGGGAGCCTTCACGTTGAAGGCGTTCGCCGCGACGTAGAAGCTGATGACGCCGTAGGCGTTCCCGGTGTTGGAGACGTAGAAGGTGGTCTCTCGTCCGTTGCCGTTGGTGTTCACGTCGCCGAAGTCGTGGGTGGTTCGGTTTACCGAGAAGATGGCACCGAGCGGCGACATGCGGAGGTGGACTTGGCGCGGGGTGTCACCCGGAGCGTTCGTCGTGATGGTGAGCACGTCGCCATAGAGGTTGTCGCCGATGCCGCCCTGCGGGATGACCTTGGGCTTGACGGTGATCACCTGAGTGCCGCCGCTCGGGACCAGCCCGGTCGGCGGGTCGACGGTGAATGCGCTGGCCGTGTCTTTCCCCAGCTTCGCCCTGAATTCGTACTTGGGGCCATTCTCGGCGCTGCTGAGCGTGATGACCTTCGACGCCGCCGCCGATCCGCATGGGACGTGTCCGAAGTCGAGGAGGCCCGGGTGCACTCCGACGCCCGACGTGGAGCCCGAGCCGGTGAGCTCGATCGACGACGGACGCGTGCCGCAGACCGGGCCCGTCACCGTGATCGCCGCGGTCGTGGTGGCCTGTCCGATCGCGCTCGGTGTGAAGCGGCCGACGAGCCCGGGGACGGCCTCTCCTGGACCGAGCGTCGCCGTGATCGGAGCGGCGCCGAGGTCCGAGGCCAGGGAGAAATCCGGGTTGGGGGGCGGATCGATACGAATCTCGATCGGCTGATTGCCGTTGTTCCGAATCACGGTCGGCGTCTCGAACGAGGCGACCCCGACCGGCGACTCGCCGAACGAAATCGACTGCGGCACGATCTCGATCATCCCGCCGCCCGTCACGAGCTGCGCGAGCGCCTCGATCGTGGGCGTCTCCGGATCGTTCGACGTGATCGAGAGGGCGGTGCTCAACGTCGCCCCCGCTGCGGAGTCGGCGCTCACGGGCCTCGACGCGATCGTCAGCACGGCCTCTTGGCCCGGTGCGATGGTCCCTCCGTTCGCGCCGGAGATCGAGAACTGCGTCGACTCGGCCATCTGCGCCGACCACGTCAGCGGCGCGGTGCCGATGTTCCGTATCGTCAACGCCTTCTCGGGCGGGGCATCGGTTCCGCAACTGACGACGCCGAACTCCACGACCGTGCTCGAGAGCTCGATCTTGGGAGCGCCCTCGAGTGCGATCCCCTCGTACGCCTGGCCGCACGAGGCGGCGATCGCGGCGAGACCGAACGTCGCCGAACGGGAGAAGAGCCCCACGCTCCAAGGTTCACACGATTTCCAGGGAGGTGAAAGGTCGCGCTGCGGGACCGGCGACGAAATCGGCGCGGAGGTGGTCAGCGGGGGCAGCTCCTGGACTCGATGCGAGCGACGCGGCGCAGAATCGCGTCACGGACCTCGTCGCGTCGAGCCGGGTCGGTGGGAGCGATCGCCAACTTCGCGCCAGTAGGTGTGTCTTCCACGCGTGTCGTGAGGGCTCCCATCGTCCAGAGCCGGAGCCCGTGGTCGCGCGGGCCGTGGTGCTCGCCGTCGTGTCCGCTGCCGAGGTGGCGATTCGGCCCGTACGCGCGCGCCTGATCGCGGACGCGCCGCCGGAGATCTTCGACGTTCGCGGGCCAGCTCGTCGAGAAATCGAGCTCGACGCCTTCGGGCGTCTCGGCGACGCGGATCTTCGTCCATGGGACGCCGAGCGGGCAGGACTCGACGAGCGTGGCCGGCTTCAGAGACGAGCGATCGGCGCCGGCGATCGCGAGCGACGTGCATCCGGCGAGAAGGAGCGGAACGCAGGCCGCGAAAGCCGTCCCGAGGTGTCTGCATCCGATCATGTCCGCTCCGCTCGCGCCTCTGCCGGCGCCGACGGGCGGCGTCGAAGTGGCGACTGCACCCGTCCGTCCATGCGACCGCCTTCAGCAACGGCCGCGCCACGCGGCCGAGACGCGTGCGCTCGCATGGACCTGCGCGGCGCAGGCGCAGCTCCTGCGCCGCTACGCACGAACGGCGCGGTGCCGAGCGCCAGGGCGAGCTGCAGCGACGAAGCGACCGTGCCGTGCGGCTCTCGACGACGTGTCCGACGCGCGGCGCGGTTCGATCGTTGCTCGAACGAGGCGTCATGAATCGCAGTGGACGGAGTCCAGCTCTGCTGGACGGAGTCCAACGGGAACCACCATCGTCTCGCTCGTTCGAGAGAGGGCGCCGGCTCGCGTCGCACGCGCCCGTGCCGGCGCCGCACGGGCGAGCCTGCGCGCTCCCGCGTCCGACGCCGGTCCGGCCCGCTCATGCCGCGAGCGCGGCGGAGGTGCTCGCCTCGATCGGATCGACCGAGCGCGGGCTGACGCACGACGATGCGGTCGAGCGCCTGGCGCGCGTCGGACGGAACGCGTTGCCGCTGCCGCCGTCGCCGACGCTCTTCCGCATCTTCCTCCGGCAGTTCCGGAGCCCGCTCATCTACGTGCTGCTCTTCGCGGCCGTGATCGCGTTCGCGCTCGGGCACGTCGCCGACGGGACCTTCGTGGGCATCGTGCTGCTGCTCAACGCCGTGGTCGGCGCGATGCAGGAGCGGGCCGCGGATCGGAGCGCCGCGGCTCTTCGCGAGCTCGTCGCGACGCGATCGGTCGTCGTGCGGGACGGAGAACGGCACGTGGTCGACACGGAGACGATCGTCCCGGGGGACGTCGTCCTGCTCGAGGCCGGGACGAGGGTACCGGCGGACGTGCGCCTCCTCTCGGCGACCGCGCTGTCGATCGACGAGTCCCAGCTCACCGGTGAGTCTCTCCCCGTCGCGAAGGACCCCGCGAAGATCCTCGACGAGGCGACCGCGCTCGCCGATCGCGTCAACATGGCCTTCGCCGGCTCCATCGTCGCGCGCGGTCACGCGCGCGGCGTCGTCGTGGCGACCGGACCGCGGACGGAGCTCGGAGCGCTCGCCGCCTCGCTGCGCACCGAGACGGGCGCGCGCCCTCCGTTGCTCGTCCGCATGGAGGCGTTCGCTCGCAGGATCGTGTGGATCGCCGCGGCGTCGGCCGTGCTCGTCGCCGTCGTCGTCGCGGCGCGCGGGATGCCGCTGGCGGACGCGTTCTTCCTCGCCGTCGCGCTCGGCGTCTCCATCGTGCCCGAGGGTCTCCCGGTCGCGCTGACGATCGCGCTCTCCGTCGCGGCCCGTCGCATGAGCCGGAGGCACGTCATCGTCCGCAAGCTCGTGGCCGTCGAGGCGCTCGGATCGTGCACCTTCATCGCGACCGACAAGACGGGGACGCTCACCGTGAACGAGCTGACGGTGACGAGCGTCGCTCTCCCCGGCGAGGAGCCGTGGCGCGTGACCGCCGCCGGCGAAGAGCGCACGGCTCGCGTCGAGGCACCTGCCGGAGGCGGCGACGACGGCGACACGCGGCTGCGACGGCTCGCGCGGGCCGGGGTCCTCGCGAGTGACGCGTTCTTCGGCGAGCGCGAAGGCCGGTGGACGCATCACGGCGACGCGGTCGACGTCGCCGTCGTCGTCTTCGGAAACGGGCTCGGCCTCGACCCGAGCGTCCTCGACGCCGCGCACGAGAAGCTCGCCGAGATCCCGTTCGACCCGGAGGAGCGCTTCGCCGCGTCGCTCCGGCGCGAGGGGAGCAGGATGGTCGCCCACGTGAAGGGCGCCGTCGAGCGGCTGCTCCCGATGTGCTCGCGGATGGCGGCGCGCGCGGGCGAGGTTCCGATCGACGCGGGCGCGCTCGAAGCGCAGGCCGCGGCGCTCGCGGCGAGCGGCAAGCGCGTGCTCGCCGTCGCGAGCGGCGAGGTTGCGCTCCGCCCGGGCGAGAGCTTCGGACCGGAGCGCCTGCGAGGCCTCGTCTTCCTGGGCATCGTGGCGATGAGCGATCCGCTCCGCCCGAACGCGAAGGAGGCCATCCAGGCGTGCCGCCGCGCGGGCATCGAGGTCGCGATGGTCACGGGCGATCACCCTGCGACGGCGCTCGCGACGGCACGCGAGCTCGGGCTCGCCGACTCCATGGACCAGGTCGTCACCGGCGCTCGCCTCGACGAGCTCTCGAAGGAAGGCGGCCGGTGGGCGCCGCTCCTCGGGCGGGCGAGGGTGTTCGCGCGTGTCGCGCCGAACCAGAAGCTCGCGATCGTGCAGGCCCTGGCACGCGCCGGGCACTTCGTCGCCGTGACCGGCGACGGCGCGAACGACGCGCCCGCGCTCCGCGCGGCGCACGTCGGCATCGCCCTCGGCGCTGGCGGGACGGACGTCGCGCGCGAAGCGTCCGAGCTCGTCGTCACGAACGACGACCTCGCGTCCATCGTCGCGGGCGTGGAAGAGGGCCGGATCGCATACGCGAACGTTCGCAAGGTCGTGTTCTTCCTCGTCTCGACGGGCGCGGCGGAGGTGGTCCTCTACTTCGCGGCGCTCGCGATGGCGCTACCGGCCCCGCTCTTGCCCGTGCAGCTCCTCTGGCTGAACCTCGTGACGAGCGGGCTGCAGGACGTCGCGCTCGCGTTCGAGCCCAAGGAGGGCGACGAGCTCGGGCGCCCGCCTCGTCCCGCGGGCGAGCCGCTCTTCGATCGATGGATGCTCGAGCGGGTCGTCATCTCGGCGCTCGTCACGGGCGGCGCGAGCGCGCTCGTGTTCCGTTCGATGCTCTCCGGCGGAGCGAGCGTCGAAGCCGCGCGGAACGCCGTCCTCCTCCTGTTCGTCCTCTTCGAGAACCTCCAGATCGGCGCGGCGCGCTCGGAGACGCTGTCCATCTTCCGCCTCGGCCCGCTCAGGAACCCGCTGCTCCTCGGGAGCACCATCGCGGCGCTCCTCGTGCACGTCGCCGCCATGCACCTCGCTCCGCTGCGCGCCGTGCTCCACACCGCGCCGGTGCCGCTCGCGGACTGGCCGGTGCTCTTCGCGCTCGCCTTGCTGACGCCCATCGCCCTCGAGGTCCACAAGGTCGGGCGCCGTCGACGGGTAGGGCCGCCTGGGGCTCACGCCGCGCGCGGCGCCTCTCGCTGCGCCGCGGACGCGAGGCTCCAATCGAGCCAGCGGCCCACGGTGGTGCGCTCCAGCATTCCGACGAGCCGCCCGTCGGGCGCGATCACGGGGAGCTGCTCGACGCCGCGCTGAACGAGCCGACGGAAGGCCGACGACGCGTCCTCGAACGGCGACGCCGTCACGAGCTCCGCACGCGGCGTCATGATGGCGCCCACCGCCGTCGTGTGCCAAGCGTCGCGCCGCGCGCGCCGGACGTCGCTCGCGCTGAGGATGCCGACGAGGTGATCGCCCTGCACGACCGGGAGCGCGTGATCGCCCGTCCGCATGAGCTCCATCACGGCGAGGCTGACGGGCGCGTCCACCGGGATCACGACGCCGCTCCGGCGCATGAGGTCCGCGACGCAGACGCCGTCGAGCGCGTCGTAGACGAGCAGGGTGGTGTAGCTCTGCGCGGCGGCCGACTTCAGGAACCACCCGATGAACGCCAGCCAGATCCCGCTGCCCGCTCCTTCGCCGAAGAACGGGATCCGAGCGCCGAGGAACATCGCGATGCCCATCAGAACGAACGACCAGCCGGTGGCCTGACCCACGTTCGATGCCCATCGCGTGGCCTTCCGAAGATCGCCGGTCGTCCGCCAGAGGAGCGCGCGAAGGATGCGCCCACCGTCGAGCGGAAAGCCGGGGATCAGGTTGAAGGCGCCGAGCATCAAGTTCACGGGCCCGAGCCACAAGGCGATCGTGGTCAGAGGTCCGAGCTGCGCGAGGAGCGCCATCGGGTCGTCGAAGGAAGCGCCGCGCAGGAAGAACCCCGCGAAGACGATGGAGGCGACGCCGATCGCGAAGCTGACGAGCGGGCCGGCGACGGCGATGAGCGCCTCGGCGACGGGAGACGGCGGCTCGCGCTCGATGTCCGCGACGCCGCCGAAGAGGAAGAGGCGGATCTCCCGCGTCTGGACGCCGAAGCTCTTCGCTACGAGCGCATGGCCGAGCTCGTGCGCGAGGACGGAACCGGCGAACAGAAGCGCAGCCGCGAGCGCGACGACCACGCTTCCGGCGTGCCACTCCGGGTGCACCCGCCAGAACACGGACGCGAGGTTCGCGACCATGAGGATCAGGACGAGGAACCAGCTGTAATCGACCGTGAACCTGATCCCGAACAGGCGTCCGAGTCGTATTCCGTCTCGCATGCTCGTTCCCGATGCAGGCGTCGTGCGCAGTCGACGCAGGCCATTTCGCGCCATTTGGCGCGCGGCGACGCCGGCGTTGCACGCCGACGCGCACGGTTTGCGTCAGCGGGCGAGCGCCGCACGATCCGGAGCACGGGCGGAAGCGCACCGCGAGCTGGCACGCGAAGTGGAGAGATCGCTGCGCCGCCCGTCATGCACGCGCCGCCCGGTGCGGGCAGCTCGTCATCGGGCGTCTGCGAAGGAGGGAGAGATGGCACGCGTGGTGGGCGAGATCATGAACGGCGAGCTCTTCACGGTACGTCCGGACGCCAGCGCCGACCACGCGCTCGAGACCATCGTGCGATTCGGGATCAATGCATTGCCGGTGGTGGACGACGAGCGCAGGCCGATCGGCGTGACCTCGCTCCGCGACGTGATCCGGGCAGGGCGCGAGCTGCGGTACTCCTCTCCGGCGACGTCCGTCTCGCTCGACACTCCCGTCGAGGAGGCGGCGCGCATCATGGCCGAGACGGGGTATCACCACCTCGTCGTCGTCGCGCGCGACGGCCGCGCCGCGGGCATGGTCTCGAGCATGGACGTCCTCCGCGCTCTGCTCGGTCTCCCGGTGGAGCATCGGCCCGCGGTCGCGCACGTGCCCCACGCCCACGCTCCGCGCCCGCGGGGCGCGTCGCCCGCCGCTCCGTAGGCGGACGCCCGCCGGCGCGTCTTTTGCGTCGAGGCGCAAGGCCTGCGCCGCCGAGCGGGCGATCCACCGAAATGCCCGGCTTGCGCCGCTGGCCCCGTTGTTGCCCGGTGCGACTTCGCGATGAAGCGCAACGAGGGAAGGGTCCGCGTCCTGATCGTCGACGATGAGCAGAGCGCCCGCTCCGGGCTGAGGCTCCTCCTCGAGGGCGCCGGCTTCACGGTCGACACGGCGGAGGACGGGACCGCCGCGCTCGAGATCCTCGACGAGCGACCGCCGGACGTCATCGTCACGGACCTGCGGATGCCGCACATGGACGGCCTCACGCTGCTCGAGAAGGTGCGCGAGCGGACGAAGGACGTCCCGGTCATCGTCGCGACCGCGCTCGACGATCTCGCGACCGTGGTCAAGGCGATGCGGGCGGGCGCAGAGGACTACCTGCCGAAGCCGATCGACTTCGACGCGCTGGTGCTCGTCATCGAGCGCGCGCTTCAACGCCGCGACGTCAAGGTGGAGGCGGAGAATCTCCGTCGCCAGCTCCGCGAGCGCGACTCGGAGGGCCTCCAGGGGCTCGTCGGCACGAGCACCGCGATGCAGAAGGTTTACCGGACGGCGCGGCAGATCGCCGGGTCGCGCGCGACGGTCCTCATCACGGGGGAGAGCGGGACGGGCAAGGGCGAGCTCGCGAAGGCGATCCACGCGCTCGGACCGAGAGCGGACAAGCCGTTCGTGCAGCTCCACTGCGCGGCGCTGCCCGAGGCGCTGCTCGAGGCCGAGCTGTTCGGCCACGAGCGAGGTGCGTTCACCGGCGCCGACAAGCGGCGCATCGGTCGCTTCGAGCAGGCGGACGGCGGGACGCTATTCCTCGACGAGATCGGCGAGATCCCTCCGCTCACGCAGGTCAAGCTGCTGCGCGTTCTCCAGGACCGTACCTTCGAGCGCCTCGGGAGCAACACGCCCATCGAGGTCGACGTGCGCGTCATCGCCGCCACGAACCGCGATCTCGCCGCGGACGTGAAGGCGGGGCGGTTCCGCGAGGATCTCTACTACCGGCTCAACGTCGTGCGCGTCGAGATGCCGCCTCTCCGCGTGCGCAGCGGCGACGTCCTCGCGCTCGCCGATCACTTCATGCGGCGGTTCGCGCTCGACAACCACAAGCGCATCGACGGCTTCACGGATCGTGCGCGCGCCAAGCTGGCCGCCCATCGATGGCCCGGGAACGTGCGCGAGCTCGAGAACACGATCGAGCGCGCCGTCGTGCTCTGCCGAGGACCGATGATCGACGAGGACGATCTGCCGTTCGAGGCGTTGTCGGACTCGTTCGGCGCCGTCCGCATCCCGGGCTCGACGATGGCGGAGCTCGAGCGGCACGCGATCCTGAAGACGCTCGAATCGTGCGACGGCTCGACGTCGCGGGCTGCCCGGATCCTGGGCATCAGCGTCCGAACCATCCAGTATCGACTGCACGAGTATGGATGTGCGCGTCCCGTCGGCGGGCGTGCAGAGCCGACCGCCTCGAGCCGCCGGCGCCGCGCCGAAGACGACGCACACCGGCAGGCGTCGTGATCCGAGCCGTGGTCGACGCGCCCGCGGCCCCGCGGTAGCGTCTTGGTGTGCCGCCGATCCGGACCCTACACGAAGGCAACGAGCTCGTTCGTCGGATCTTCGATGCGGTCCCCGGCGGCGTGGTCCACGTCGGCAGGGACGGCCGCATCGAGAGCGCGAACCAGGAGGCGCTCCGCATCCTCGGGCTTCGTCACGATGCGCCGACCCGGCGCTACGTCGCCGACTTCGAGCCCGAGACCCTTCACGAAGACGGCTCACCCTGTCCCGCGACCGACCGTCCCGTCACCCGCGTGCTCGCCACGGGCGAGCCGCAGGGCCCGACGACGCTCGGCGTCCGCCGTCCGGACGGCGAGGTCCACTGGGCCGTCTTCCGCGCGGTGCCCGTCCGCGAGCCCGACGGCACGCTCGCGGGGGCGATCGTCACGTTCCTCGACATCACCGAACGCAAGCGCGCGGAGGAGGCGCTCCGCAGGAGCGAGGAGAAGTGGCGTTCGCTCGCGGAGAACCACCCGGACTTCATCGTCATCGTCGATACGGAAGGCCGGTTCCTCTCGGTCAACCGGGTCCTGCCGCACACGACGGAGGAGGCGGTCCTCGGCCGGGTGCTCTTCGATTACGTCGCGGATCCCGAGCATCGGGGCGCGTACCGGAAGGCGTTCCACGAGGCGATCGCGACTCGGAAGCCCGGACGTATCGAGGTGCGCGGCCCGGGCCCGAGCCGGACCACGGCTTGGTACGAGGGGATCTTCGTGCCGCTCGTCGAGGACGGCGACGTCCAGCGGGTGCTCGTGGTGGCGAGGGACATCACCGAGCGCCGGAGGATCCTCGCGAGCCTCGCGGAGAAGGAGCGCCTCGCGAGCGTCGGGATGCTGGCCGCGAGCGTCGCGCACGAGATCATGAACCCGCTGACGTGCGTGCTCGCGAACCTCGAGATCGCGGTGAGCGAGCGCCGCGCGGACTCCGAGCGGCGGGAGAAGGCGGCCGCGAACGCACGCGAGGCCGCGAGGCGGATGCAGCAGATCGTCGGCGATCTCCGGTCCCTCGGACGCGCCGGCACCGACGAGCTCTTCTACGTCGACGTGCGGAGCGTCCTCGAGACGGCGCTCCGGGTCTCCGGCCCCGCCGTTTCGCGCAACGCGGACGTCGTCCTCGAGCTCGACGACGTCCCGGGGGTCATCGCCAGCGAGTCTCGGCTCTGTCAGGTCTTCATCAACCTGTTCGTGAACGCGGCGCAGGCGATCGAGCAGCGGCAAGGAGGGAAGCGAGAGATTCGCGTGCGCACGCGCTACGACGAGGCGGCGTCGCTCGTCGGCGTCGAGGTCTCGGACACGGGGTGCGGAATCCCCCCGGAGCGGCTCGACCGCATCTTCGATGCGTTCTACACGACGAAGCCGTCGGGCACCGGCCTCGGCCTGTCGATCTCGCGCGACATCGTGAACCGCATGGGCGGGCGCATCGACGTAAAGAGCGTCGTCGACGAGGGGACGACGTTCACGGTGTGGCTCTCGACGACGAGGGGCAGCGGCTCTCGTTGACCGACCACCGGCACCGACACCTCCGCAGCGCGCCGGCGGGCGCGAGGTGCGTTTGGTGCTTGTATCTCTCCCGAGAGACGCATACGAGTTTGTCCCGAGACTTCCTCTTCGATCCTTGGAGGTGCCATATGTCGAGTCGCCGTATGGCTAGGGCCGGCGTCTTCGCCGTGCCCTTGATCGCCCTTGGGTTCACCTTCGCTTCGGGGTGCGGAGACGACGAGCCGGCCCCCGTCGTCGAGAGCGATGCGTCTACGGACGTTCCGGTGATAGACGCGCAACAACAGGACGTGAACACGCCGCCGTCGGAGGACTCCGGTAGTGACGCCGAGCCCTCCGAGGACGCCGGGACCGAAGACGCGAGCGATGATGCCGGCGACGACGCCGGCAGCGATGACGCCGGCAGCGAGGACGCCGGTATCGAGGACGCCGGCATCGAGGACGCGTCGCCCGACGCCGACCCCGACCCCGAGCCCGACGCCTCCGCTCCGGGCCCTCTCTGCGAGACGTACCCGAACGAGGTCATCGACAGCGCGGGCGACCCGATGGAGGAGCCGAGCCTGCCGCGTTGGACCTTCATCGCGCGCCGCGCCCTCTACACCCTCACGCCCACCAACGCGAGGTCGGCGTGCGAGGTCGGAGCGCACTTCATGGACACCTCCGGGCCCGACCAGGCGGAGTGCCTCGGGAATCAGCTCGCCGTGCTCACCGGATGCCCGGATCCGGCGACCTACGAGGACTCGGTCGATGGCACGGGCACCCAGTGCGTGGGGCCCGACGGCGTCGTCCAGCTCGGCTTCCGCAACCCGCAGAACGGCGGTTACCACAAGGCCGACATCGACTTCGTCATCGAGCTCGTTCGTCAGTCGGCGATCAGCACGGGCATGGCCGCCGAAGACGCCGACAGGCTCAAGGCGCTGCTCGAGGAGAATCGCCATCTGGCGCTGACGATGGACGCCGGAGCCGACGCCGGCGAAGGCGGTTACTCGAACAGCACCTGTCCCTGAGCGGAGCGATACGCTCGCGCCGAGCGGCGCGAGCGCTCCGCGCTTCACCGGAGCGTCCTCACCGCGCCGTGCTCGGCGCGGTGGGGGCCGCGCGCGGCGGGAGCGTCACGCCAGGAGCGACGGGTGCGGGTTCGCTCCGAACGGGCTGTTGTCGAGCCTGGCCGCCGCGCCCAAGAACTGCCAGAAACCGTCGATGCTCGGCGTGTTCGGAGGCAAGCTCACGCGCGCGTCCGTCTTGCCGGTCGTGCCGTTCTTGATGCGCTTGCCGATGACGAGCGCGGCGAGGTTGGCCTGGTGGTCCGAGCCGGGGAGGCTCCGGTGGAAGTCGCCGAGGATGGCGACGATCACGTTGCGCTCGTTCAGCTCTCCCTCGACGACGCGCGTGAGGAACGTGCGGAGCGGATTGGCGATGCGCTGGCTGAACGCGTTACGGACGGTGTTCCCGTTCCGGTCTCCGTGCGTGTCCCAGCCTCCGTCCTCTGCGATGACGAAGCCCGTGCCGGTCCGCACCATGAGCTCGGCGGCGGCCATCTTCGCGGCGAAGCCCCGGACGGCCGTGCCGTTGAGCCCGTACGCGTTGTTGAACTCCTGCACGTTGAACGGTTGCACCGGCTTCTGGAGCGTGGCGATCGCGGCCTCGTAGCCCTGGTCGACCGACGCGAGCGACTTGGGCGACTTCGAGAGCGCGGAGTCCGACATGGCGTCCGCCGCGCGGAGCCCGTGCAGCGCGCCTTCGCGATCGACCGTGTTCGGCGCCGGGGTCGCTCCCGCGACCGCGTCGATCGTCGCCTTCATGTCCGTGATGCCCTGGAGCGAGGCGGAGCCGACGGGCTGCGGGCGCGCGCCGTTCGGCAGCGAGTTGCCTCCGACGACGGCCGCCTTGATCGCGCCGTTGCCGCCGATGGCGTTCGCCAGCACGAGGGGCGCGCTCTGGCCGTTCGACACGAACATGCGCGACTGCGCCTGGCCGTGATCGGCGATGCCGTGGCGGATCCCGACGGACGCCACGCGCGATCGGAGCCCCTGCGGGATCGCGTTCGCGAGCGTGTTGTCGACGACGACGCCTCCGCCGAGGGCGGTGATGTTGCTGCTCGTCACGCCGAACGCGGTGTTCGTGAAGGCGTCCGCGCCCGTGAAGATCGCGTTGATGCCGCCGTTGAGCCAGATCACGACGACCGACGTCGGCTCGGGCGTGGCGGCGAGCGCTCGACCGAGCAGCCCGGGCCCCGCGAGCCGCGTCCCTGCGAGCGCGCCTGCGCCGGCGCCCAGCGCCTTGATGAAACCACGACGTGTCAACCTCATCGTCCGCTCCTCGTCACTCTCGAAGTCTCGGCTCGGTTCACGATGGATGCGCCATGCGTCGAGCGCTCAATACGAGACGAACCCGGCCGCGCTCAGGACGGACGCGCACGCGTGGGCCCACCGCCTGCGCGGCGACGGCTCGCTCGCGAGCGTCGTGACCGCGAGGTCGACGCATTCCTTGGTCTCCTCCGCCGTCGGCGCACGGAGCCATGCCTTGTGCTGGAGCTTTCGGCACTCCTCCGTCGCCGTGGCCGGCGTCGGCGGCTGCGCGTAGACGGAGTCGCTCATCGCGTCGTAGCAGGCCGTGAACGCGAGGCTGTACGTCGTGTAGAGGCTCACCGCGCCGGCGACGGGCTCCGCGTACCACCGCGCGGGGATGTCGCCGAAGGCCGAGGCGCTCGTCGCGAGCGACGAGGGGACGACACCGAGCACGCGACGCAGCTCGCTCTCCATCGCGCTGAAGGGCTTGATGCGCCGCCGATCCGCGCCGAGCCCGCCGAGCGGGCGGCCCGCGGTGAAGTCGGTGCCGGCGAAGCCGACGTGAGGCGAGCCTTCGTCGCAGGAGCCTGGTTGCGTCGGATCGTCGCCCCCCGGCTGTCCTTCGCCCGAGGGATCGGAGCCCAGCGGGCGGTTGCGCCGCCGGAAGCCGTCCTCCAGCGGCTCGTCACACGCGGCGAGCGCGAGCGCGAGCCCCGCGAGCGTGATCGCGAACGTCCTCGACATGTGCATTCTCCTCACTCGCAGAACGTGGGGTCCTTCGCGACCGCCGCGATCGCGGACTGGATCCGCTTGTCCTTCTTGAACGCGGCGACGCAGCGGTCGAAGGCGGGGCCTTCGCAGCTGTATTCGGTACGCCCGTACAGGTACTTGTACGCGAGGCGGCAGGCGTTCACGTCGAACGCCTCGTTGCTCACGAGCGCCTCGACGAGCTCCTTGTCGTTCGAGACCGAGATCCCGCCGAGGATCTGCTTCGGGCCGCCGGTGGGCGGATCGAACTGGATGTCGTCGTCGGGCCCGCGCCGTTTGCCGAGCACCTCGGCGACCTTGTCGAGCGCGAACCAGGACTCGAGGTGGCAGCCGCGGCACTGGGTGGCCTGCCGTCCCGCGGCCGAGACGTCCGCATCGGGCGCGTTCGTCGTCGCCGTGAGCGTGAGCCCGATCGTGTTCCACATGATCCGGTAGGCCGCCACGATGCGCATTCCCTCGGGCTCGTTGCCCGCGTAGCGCACCATCCACGCTCGGCTCCGGAAGTAGCCGAGGCCGTTCGGGTCGGGCCGCACGACGGCTTCGGACGCCGGCTGCTGCGGGTTCGACGGCACGATGTCGTACGGGCCGAGGAACATCTCGGTCCACGGCTTGTCGTTCTCGAGCACGTACTTGGCGAGGTAGTAGGTGGCGTCCTCGGCCGGGGTCATGCCCGGGGTCATGTTGAACTGCGAGTTGATGAACCGGGAGAAGCGCTCGATGAAGCGCGGGTCCCGCAGAAAGGCGTCGGTCGCGGTCTGAGGGGCGCGCGAGGCGAGGAGATCGGGCGAAGCCGTCTCGCCGACCATCGCGATGGAGAGCCGGTTCGCGCAGCGCGCGGCGCGATCGGCCGCGTCTTCGTCGTTCGCGTCCGCCGTCGCCCGGCTCGGAGACAGGACGGCGATCGTCACGGCCACGATCCCCGCGATGGGAAGGAGGCTCTTCGGTACGCTCCGCATGCGCGCCGAGACTGCAGCGCACGTGCCCGTGCGCGTCGTTCGATGAAGTGGAAAACGCGCGCCGACGCTGCCCGAAAAGATTTCGCCGCCGATCGAGCTACGACGGCCGGCCCGCGTGATCGTTGGGAGAATCGCCGTTCGATCCAGGATCGCTGGCGACCGAGGCACGACGGATCCGCGCTTCGGGGCACTCAGC